>Ga0058702_10000013_pt1 | contig 254289 bp, 236 predicted proteins | sample AgamicOrSfe_FD_83781 | JGI IMG/M metagenome (GOLD analysis project Ga0058702, IMG submission 83781) | Agave microbial communities from Guanajuato, Mexico - Or.Sf.e | ecosystem: Host-associated > Plants > Phyllosphere > Phylloplane/Leaf | place: Guanajuato, Mexico | collected 2012-05-30
CCCCCCAACAGCTTCTTAATACTCCTTGACCTCAAAATACGTCCTAAACCTCTCCGACTGCTGCAACTGACACTGCTCAACAACCTCATGACAAGCCATCAACAGTTTCGGGAACCTAGTCGTCCAGAACTGAAGATAACCCGCAGGCAGGGCGCCGACCTTGCGCTTGACGTCCTCGGGCATGTCCTCGTAATGATTCTTCTTGTTGCGCAACGCGCGGAGAAGATCCAGCATCCGCGACCCGGTGTACTTGCGCTGCTTGCCCAGCGTGTCGACGAAGTTAGCGGGGAGCACTTTGAGGAAATCGCCCTTCTCGATCACCGTTGGGCCGAAGCTCTCGAGCACATCTAGTTGCCAGGATGGTGGGTCGCGTGGCTCGCGCTCGAAGTGGTCGGACACGTCGCACAGGAAGGCGAGACGCTCAGTGGGCTTCCAAAAGAAGGGGTGCTGGAGGATGGTGTCGACGTTGGGTCGCTCTTCTGGTCTATACTTGAGCATCGACTCGATCAGTCTCATTGGCTCTACTGAGTCGGAGCCGAGGTCTAGCCTGTCCATGTTCTGCGGGTTGTTCTTCTTGATGTTGAACTCTCGCATCGCTGTCCATCCCTCTTTATCGTCGTACGGGTGCTGACCACCTGTAAGCATCCAGAAATACAACAGTCCAAGAGAGAAGATGTCGGCGGCGCGTTTGATACCGCCGGTGCCACCGCCATTGGCCGGACTGTCACTCGCCACAGATACCGCGGAGTTGCCATTGATGGACTCTTTGGGCTGTGAGATCAGCTCGGGAGCTTTCCATCCGCTTGTACCAGCGTTACCAGTGGCGTCGACTAATGTGCTCATATTTTCAGGTAGCGTTTTACAGAGACCGAAATCAGATATCAGAAGATGTGGTCCCTTTCGTGTCGGGTTGGGCCGTGCCAACAGAATATTCTGTGGCTTAATGTCGCGGTGTATGATCCGCCTTGCGTGGAGATGACGAAGCCCGAGTGTAATCTGCCTCAGCGCCCCTGGTACGTCTAACTGAATCGCTCTGAGAATCTCCTCAAGCTGATCCCGTCGCTCTTGCTCAATTTGTGGCTGAACATGGATAAGATCCCATAGACTTGCTTGGCACAACTCGACAGCGATGTATAAGAAGTTCTGGTCCCTTTCTTGACAATAGTACCTGATCACGTTCGCATGATCGTCATTTTCCTGGAGAAAGACGACTTCCTGAGACGCCAACTCGTAATATTGCGAAAGCATGCGCTTCACAGCAACATCTCTCTGTCCGAAAGAACCTTCGAATACACAAGTGCCGGCACTGCCGCGTCCGATAAGATGATCAGTGTTGATTACTAGGTTATTGATTTGGATCTTGCCAGACACTGACGGACTTTCAGAAGCGTCGACACTGATGACCTGACTGGGCGAAGGCTGTACGGTAGGTGGAGACTCCGTCTTGACCGGTTCTTGCACCTCGTTGGCCTTTTTCGGCGTCTGGCTGTTAGCCCTCTTCCTCTGTTGGGCTTGCTCTTGTTCCATTTTCTTCTCTTTCAGCTTGCGACCACCGCGAACACCACGCCTAGCCTTCTTCTCAGGTCTGGGTGTAGAGACATCAGGATCGCTTGGTGGAGGATTCTCGAGGGTCTCGGTCTCCGCTGGCGGGGTGTGGTTTTCCTCTCCAACTGCACTATCGGCTTTGCCATCGGCCTCCTCTTCGTTCTGTTGTGGAAAGACAGTCTCCTCGGCAGGCTCGGGAAAGCGGACCTTGCGCTCTTCGAAATTAGCGATATCGATGGCGTCGGTAGACACCTCGATAATGGCATTCTCGGAAGGTTCGGTGGGGGCGACTTCTACAGTGGTGTGTAAGTCGTCTATCGGAACCTCACGGCTGAGCATCGCCTTGCGAACGCCGTCCATTGCTTTGGTCAATCGGTTGATGAGGGGTGAATAGTTGTACAAGAGAATCACTAGAGCCACTATGTTCATTACCGTAGACAGTGACCACGAGTCAAATGTCCCGCCAATTGACTCGGTCCCACTTCTCGATGGAGGCATTTTCGCGTCCACTGGCTGCAAGGTATATTCTGATTCAGGCGCACCAATGAGTGGTATGCTGTGGCCTTCATCAGGTGGAAGCATCGATAGAGGGTGAATTCCGACAAGCTTAGCACGGTGCGTCGCCGTGGCTGCCTGTCCGAGAGATACATGGCCCATAAAGACATCGTCGGTATAACACAATGCTCTTGACGCTCCGTCGGTGACTAGAGGATAACTCTGCTCGGATAAAGCATACCAACTGCCAGTCTCGGTGCAATTGACAAAGACGTTATCTGTTGCTGGCCATTGGTCGTTGACTGGACCTACTGGCTGAGGGAGAACAACAAGCGATGCTTCACCTTCCTGGCTCTCCATATCGAACGGACGCACAACGTCGTAGACCCGGGCGACAGGTGACGAGAATTTATGACTGTACATAAGACTGTGGGTCGACGGGGTGCGGCGGCCGGGCTTGAGGTCGAAGCTGTGTTCCAGAGCCATGATACTACCGTCGTGCTTGCTGTACACGTACTTGTTGTCCAAGGTGGAGGCGTATTGACCTTGTAAATCTTTGTCGCGAATGTTGGGGCCCCATTCGAAATAGCTGATTGTGCAGATTGGTTCACCAGTATTTTTGTCCTGGATGCCAACGGTATATTCGGTGCGACCGAGAGTGAGTGTTCCAATGCGTTCGCACTCGTTGTCTTCCAAGCTCTCCAGCGCGTTTGACTTGCGGCATGAACGCTCAGTATTGGTAACGGATCCAGCGGCACTAAACGTCTTGAGGATGTTACCAGTAGCTGCGTCGACAGTGTAGAGAGTGTTCTTCTTCTCGGCGGTGTAGACGACGGGAGGGTCTTCTCCAGCATAGGGCGAGAGTTCTTCGACCAGTTGTTTGACAGTCAGACCGAGTCTCTGCATACCCAGGCGGGAACCTGGTGCGTAGACGTACAGTGCGCCATCTTGGGACGGCTCGACGATCCACAGCAAGTCCTCTTCCGCTGGGGCATTCTCCGAGACGGACTTGTTGTTCTTGTGGTACAATGTCTCGACCATGGATCTGTCGACCTCCAACTCCCAGCGTGGAGCTCCCGAGTGTCTCTCTCTTGCGTGTATCTTTCCGTCAACAGTCGCCAGGAGGATGATGTCCTCGACCTGCCAATCCTGCAGAGATCGCGCCGTTTGTCGCGAGAGACCACCAGCCGAAGTCGGTGATCGAGCAGGAAGTGCTCTAACAGCCGGTACAGACTCGGCTGGAGCAAAAGTCGCAAGGGCGCGCTCATTGGATGGAATGATTGCGGTGTCTTTTCCACTTCTATGTGTAGTGCTTAGTCTTGCAGCTGGTTGTCCATTTTGGGAAGCAACTCCGGCATGTTGACGGTGACCTTTGGAAGGGTCGAGGGCGGCGTTCTCGGGAGGGGAGCGACGACCTCCATTGGGCTGCTGCTGCTGAGCGGCCGCAATGACAGTGATCAGGAGGAAGTAAAACAATGCATGGCGTATTCCTGGACCAGAGCTCGTGGGCATAGTGTTCGTCTCATCGACCAGGCTCTAGGCAAGAAATCGATGGGACCGCGGGTGACGGGTTTAGTGCATAAGCCGGGGATGGTCTCGCGGCCGCAATGGCGAGGTATTGATTCGAGAGGTCAAGTATCGACAATTGCGTATTTTTGGTGATCAGTATGGAAACAGAATTTCGAGGTTGTGGGTTGGTTTGAGCTGAGTGAGCACGATCGAGAACGAGCCTTGTGTGTGCGCGAGTGACTGTAGCCTCCTGAGCGCTGCAAGATGATGCAGATCGGGCTTAGCGAATGCTTGCGCGCTCCACCGGATGACAACGGTTTCGAGCAGCTGGCTCACGGCACGCGTCGGGTTTTGGTCGATAACGAGTAGGTGCTGATCTCTGATGATAATGAAGGTGATGCTGAGATTGTATGAATGATGGACTCTTGTGTGACTGTGAAGCGATGTGGAAAAGAAATCAGACTCGTTCTTCGGAATCTTTCTGCCTCCTTGCAGGCTGCAGCCAACGAGCGCTTTCCCTGCCTGAGCGGAAATGCACGACGACTGCAGCAAGGGTCTTGGTCGCTCCTGCCGCAACATGCTGCGCCAAGACTGTGGGTTGAGTTCGTTGCATCTCAAAGAAAGTTTGGCGCGACGCGACGGAACTCGGATGGGCCACACGAGAAGCCCGGAGAACCAGAACAACCCCGGTCCGTCTGAAACTCCACCACGAGGGAGTTCTCGATTTCTTCTCACAGTTGTAGCACAGTAATAAGACACAAGTGCAAGACCACATTATTACTTTTCTGTTTTCATAATGATTCTGTCAATAATTGTCTATATATCATACAACTTTCTTGACTTGACCAGTTTTCCTTCGCTCCCATACCATTATATATGCTTCTTGGGTGCTGAGCAGTTCTGCCTCGACTGACCTGACGAAGAGGTCCTGGATCTCCCACCATCTATCGCCTTGACTTTTGCCCTGATTGTCGAGCCCACCACGGTCAAGTAGTTGCACACGCCAGACCTTCTTCTCCGCCTCGCCCTCTACACTGTCATCTCGCACTCGGACACCTTCGTGCGTGACGTTGGCGACCAGATCGTAGATGACGGGCTCACCCATTGGATGTAGGCTTGGGTTCGGCTCGACATAAGGACTCATGTCCAGCGTACGTGGTGAGAAAGTGACAATGGTTGGATTGCGCTGCTCCTGCAGGAACTTGTTTGGGCTGAAGCGCTTTACGTGCATTAGGAGATATGGCGGCAGCGGGTGCAATAATCTGTACCGCATACGGTTGTTGAGACGTTCTTGCGCCCTGATACCGTCGTATTTGGCCAGTACCTGCTGCAAAGATACTTGTGGGATAATGTTTCGTTCTCTATCGTCCTGGAAAAGTGGTGCCGGGGGTAGCTCGAGTGTCAGGATCATGAATGGCGTGACTTTTGATTGGACTGCAGCGTCCTCGAACCGTAATCGATCTTGTGCATCTGCTCGTGCTGTGATCGCTTGTGACTCCACTTTCATCGTGCCTTGAAATACGTGCTGAACAATGCTGCTGCGAGGTTTTGTTTTGCTCCCACCTAATGCTAGATGCAGATTGTTCAAGAGCCAGGAAAGGAACTCGGCCGGATCCGCTTGCTCGATCATGCCGAACTTTTTGTTCGACCGCTGCGAGACTTCCTGAAGCATCTCGTGCGGAGACACATGGGCCTTGAAGGACCGAGGGTTCCAGAGCTTTCGTATCAGTACGCTGAATCCTTGAACCAGCTTCGGTCGTGATGACAGGTCCTCAAGAGTGAAGAAATTCCGCAGCGGCGTGACGTGCGCCAGAGCATGACAGACAACGTTGAAGTAATCGTTCGCCTTGATGTTGTTCATCCCCACGTATCCAGGATTGTATTTCTTGCCTTGCAGATCCCACGCCGGAGGTCTACTTTTGTCCAGCTTCGTGAGATCGGCCTTTGAGAACGTCGGATCCACTACAAATTTGATGTCGTCGAGTGACTTGGATAAGACTTCGTATCCCTCTGGCAAGACATAGACCTTTCTTGTCTCCAAGTTTATGAAGACGTGATGACCGATCTCCAGCGCATGGAAATATGCCTGGGATTTCGGCCCCCTTCCTTGATAATATGTTCCACACACCAGACAGGAGTAGATGTTGATATTCGACAGAGTTACTGAACATAACTTTTCAAAGTCGAAGTCCAGCGTTCCTCGATTTATCGTGTCTAGATACAGGTCTGAATATCCTTCCGTCGGGGCCGTCTGTCGTGAAGGTGCTGCGATTGCCGGCTGATCTCCATCTTCGTCTTCATCATCAAGCACCTCCGTTCCTAGAAGTCCATCTTTCTGCCGCGCTGTCGCGCTTTCAACTTCGTTGTGATCACCATTTGCTGTCCTGTTGCTGGCTGGTAGCGCAGTTACTGGTGGTGGAGGTGGAAGATCCTCGTCTGGCACGTCTTGTACCCTGGCTTTCTTCGGCAGAGGAGAGTCAGCTGCGCTCACTTCTTCGAGGCTCTCTGTCGCGTGTCGTTTCGCCATTGAATCATTCGTCCATTTGTCGCGGCGCAAGTCGTCTGGACTTTGTGTTTGCTCGGGAGTGAGCTGTTCTCCGCAAAATCATTGCCAAGACTTGGACACTTTTCCGCAGCTTGACGCGCTGCTCTGAAATTGCTCGAATAGCTCGTGTGCTGTCCGCATACATATTTCATTTACGACGTCTCAATTTTCCCGATCACATATGGTAAGCATATTTCGATTCTTCTTCATCGGCGCTCAACAGCTGATGTAGCTCCCAGTCGTACCAAAACCCAACTCAGATTTTTGCGGAGGATGTGATTGAGGAGAAGGGAGAAAATGCGCGTCTCTCGGCTTTTGTTGGTGCGATCGCCGTAGGAGACTTGGTGAAGAGCACGTTAGGACCAAAGGGTATGGACAAGATCCTTCAGTCTGGCTCGACGGGCGAAATCATGGTCACAAATGACGGCGCAACTATCCTCAAATCGATAGCTCTCGACAACGCAGCTGCCAAAGTGCTAGTGAATATCAGCAAGGTCCAGGACGATGAAGTAGGAGATGGAACCACATCAGTAGCGGTGCTGGCCGCGGAGTTGTTAAGAGAAGCCGAAATACTGGTCAATCAGAAGATCCACCCTCAGACAATCATTGAAGGTTACCGCATTGCCTCGAATGCCGCGCTTACTGCTCTGGAAGCGACCGCCGTGGACAACTCGAAAAACCCAGAGATGTTCCGGAAAGATCTCATTGCCATCGCCCGCACGACCCTTAGCTCAAAAGTTCTCAGTCAAGACAGAGACTACTTCTCCAAGCTCGCAGTGGATGCTGTTCAGAGGATGCAGGGATCGACCGACCTTACCCACATTCAAATCATCAAGAAGGCAGGCGGCAAGCTTTCGGACTCATATCTCGATTCAGGCTTCATCTTGGACAAAAAGTTCGGAACGGGTCAGCCAAAGAGACTGGAGAATGCGAAGATTTTGGTCGCCAATACCTCCATGGACACGGACAAGGTCAAAATCTTTGGTGCTAGGGTAAAGGTGGATAGTACAGGCAAGTTGGCAGAATTGGAGAAGGCAGAGAGGGAGAAGATGAAGCAAAAGGTCGACCGCATCAAGTCACATGGAATCACTTGCTTCGTCAACAGACAGCTCATCTACAACTGGCCAGAGCAATTGTTCTCGGACGCTGGTATCGCCAGTATTGAACATGCCGACTTTGACGGAGTAGAGAGATTGGCGCTGGTCACAGGTGCGGAGATCACAAGCACATTCGACCACCCTGAGCTGGTCAAGCTTGGTCACTGCGATTTGATCGAGGAGGTCATCATTGGAGAAGACAGTCTGATCAGGTTCTCTGGTGTCGCCGCTGGCAAAGCATGCACAGTCGTATTGCGCGGAGCGACGGAACAGCTTCTGGACGAGGCCGAGCGAAGTCTGCACGATGCGCTGGCGGTGCTGTCACAGACCGTCGCGAACCCAAAGACGACTCTCGGAGGTGGATGTGCAGAGATGGTCATGGCCAAGGCCGTCGACCAAGCGGCACAGAACGTGGCGGGTAAGAAGGCCATCGCAGTCGACGCTTTCGCCAAGGCGCTCAGACAGCTGCCTACCATCTTGGCCGACAACGCCGGTCTCGACTCGAGCGATCTCGTTGCCAGGTTAAGAAAGGCCGTCTACAACGGCATGACCAGCAGCGGTCTCGACCTTTTGACTCCGGGTGGTGGAATCGCTGACATGCGTGAGCTGGGCGTTGTAGAAGCCTACAAGCTCAAGAAAGCCGTCGTCAGCAGTGCGAGCGAAGCAGCCGAGCTGTTGCTCAGGGTCGACAACATCATCCGCGCGGCGCCACGGAGGAGAGAGCGGATGTAGAGGACAGAAAGGCATAGCACCGCATCATGACCCGGGTCAAAAAATGAACGTATGTATCAATACCACAAAATAGACCAATACCTGGCCCCCAGTCGATCTACAACATAGCCCTCAGTCCGTTCCCCCTCTCCAGACCCAGGTGCTCAATGACCTGACCCAAATGATCGAACCCCCAGAACTTCTCCGTCTGCCCCTGCGCATTCGTCGCCACGAACCAAGGCAAACCAAACGCGCCCTCCTGAATCGCCCTGTCAGTATTCTCTGCCAACCTGCCCTTGACCTCCGCAGAGCCCATCTTCTCCATGACCTCCTTGGCGGGTTCCTCGCCCAATGCTTTCGCCAGCGCGGCGCCAAAGTTCTTCGGGTCCTGGATCGCCTGGCCTTCGACCCAGAATTTGTTGTAGCACTCGTGGATCGCGGTGTTGAGCTTCGCGGGGTGGTAGAGTTGGACTGCGCAGAGGGCGCGCTGGACGTGCAGTGTCGACGGCGGGAAGCCGGCGGGTGTGTCCTCTACGCACGGGATCTTGCAGTATTTGGCCCAGCGGATCCGTTCGAGCTCTATCCATTGGGCTTTGTCTGAGAGGTCCTTTAGTGTATGTAGGCAGGGCAATGGATATGACCATGGTTACTTTTGATGTTTATCGGCGGCGTGTTACCGCACGCTTTCATCACGCCCCCGAGGAAGATGGGGATATATGTAACATCGCAGTCCTTGAATATAGGCGACGTCTGGCATTGTATTAGCTATAGACGTTCATTCGACCGACACCAACCGCTATAAAACAGCAATATCCATGTATTGTCAAGCGTACCTTGGTCATGTAGAAAGCAAAGTAAGCAAATGGACTAACAGTGTCGACGAAAAGCGTCAACTTGGGTCGAGCCATGTTGGGACCGGTGTGCAACTAGAGTAATTACTTAGGCACTGGAAGAAAGGAGGAAGTGCTCAGTTGAAGTATACCAGAGGTGATGGATATGGTCGGATCGAGCTGATGCCCTACGGTTCACCTTGAAGTACCCCAGATTGAGGGAACCACCCAGCCGAGGCTGCTCGCGGGGAAAACATAGATGATCACTGATCTGACAAAGCTTATTCAGACACGTAATACATGTACATTGTAAGAACGGACGAGCTTATGATTGGGGTATATTATGGCACTGTATTGGATATCGGCAGAATTCTGACGAACTGTTTGTTACTCTTCACACTGACGAGACTGCCCTCATAAGTAGTACCATTGGCAGCCTCTACTCTCTCCAGGCATGCGTGAATGAATCTCACTCTCCTCCATCACCTGTCGTATCCATCCTCAGTTCGAGTGTCATCGGATACTTCGTCGGATACTTCTGCCAACTCGGTGTCGTTTACCTCAAGTGGTGAGCCACCATCTTCGTCCTCATCGTCTTCCTCAGAGTAACTGTCTTCCTGCGGCGAGAAGGGAACCAGTAGAGGTCCTTGTGTTGATCCTTGATTGTAATCGTTGTCCTCGTCATAGCTGTCCTGTGTTGATGGAGACTCGGCAGACTCAGACTGTTCGGTCGCTTCTTCTTCTTCTTCTCCTCCTTCTTCGTCGTCGTCGCTACTGTCAGCGATACGTCTCACCGGGCGTCGGTGAGCGTGGGCAACGGGAACAGCTTGACGCGGTGCTGCCTCTACCACTGACTCTGGCTCCGACTCTGACTCGTCCACTGGAACGATCCTTCTGTAGTGTGCGCGCATCAGTGGAACGTCAGAGTCGCCATCTTCCTCGCCTCCGGTCGATCGGGTTGACGGTCTTGCTGCGCGCGTCGGTGGCGCTACACTCGCGATATCGGAATCATCGTCAGATGCATCAACATCAATCGTAAGGTCATTTCGAGAGTGCTCGAATGTATCGTCATCGATGAAATCTCGCATGGAACCATCGTCTTCGTCCTCGTCGTCTTCATCATCGTCGTCCTCGTCTTCGTCACCGGTGAGGTGATCGCGTTCGTCATCATCCATGTCACTGAACGGAGCTTCCGCATGCAGACCTGCAATTTCAAAGGGGTCGTGCTCAGGCCAACCATCGTAGTCCTCGTCTAGATCGGAACCGTGATCATGCAGGTGCGCAAGGTGCCAGTCAGGTCGCTCTCCCATGTCATTAGGCGCCATCGCAAGTTCAAAGCGTTCAGCTTCGTCAAGTTCATCCTCTGAATTGAAATCGTCTGAATCAGAATAATCATCACTGTGATCGTGGTCTTGCCAACCACAACGGAAACAATCTCCGTGTACGACTTCCCAAGCACACATCGGGCAGCGATCCACTCCATCCTCGTCGTCTCTCAGCGGCCTTATAGGGGGTCTTGGAAATTCACGATCGGCGGGCGTTCCGAAGATCCCCTTGAATAAGCCACCAGTGACGGCAAGAGTGTTCTGTTTGTCCTTTGCAACAATCTCCGCCTCTTCGCGACGCCACTGTTCATGCTGCTCGACTGTTTCTCCATCTGGCAGAAGTTCCGGCCTCTTGATGAACACACCGACCATCTCTCTGATGACGTATGAAGGTGCAGGTTGTGTGGTGATCTTCTCACGACAGTTTGGACAGGGCCTCTTCCTGTTAGAGGCGAACCAAGTGGCGAGGCAGCTATAGCAATATGTGTGACCGCACGTGAGGACATAAGGTTCGTAGAAAAGGCGTTCGCAGATTTTGCAGGTGAGGCTTTGCCTGAGCGTGTCAAATTCTTGCTGGAAGAGTCTGAGGGTAGTGGCCTGCTCTTGGGCAAGACCTGTTGTGAGTGTGGCTGACTGGTCGACGCTTTCATCCTTGACATTGGTCGCGGCGTTCGAGAAATCGTGTTCAGATGGAGAGGTCGGCTCGTTCTTGACATAAGATGCCTTTACCCTCTTACGAGACGTCTGGTCATCCATGTCGTCACGCGAGCGTTTGTGTTGTGGCATCGAAGATGTGCGAATATTTTCTGAGCTGATCGGCGAAGTGTGTGAGGCAGACGGATTGGAGATTTGAGGCCAGGTGAAGTCGAGAAGAAGTAAGTCTTTGCCCGAGGCCAGTACGGCAGGAGGCGAGAGAACCCCAGCCGCGAGAGCTGTCTAGGATCGAGCGAGAGGAAAGTTAAACAATTTTGTATGGCGTTGAAACGCGTGGGTTGATAAAGTGTGAAGTCATGCATGGACTCAGGCACATGAATTTGGATAAGCGTTGCGAAGCGCGCATTCAATTAAGGCTGGACCCTGGAGCGTCGCGCCTTCCCGCTCTTAGCCGCCTCCAAACTGCTATTCTTGGCATACGTCGATTGAACTGACCTCAACCTTCACGAGACGACGCAGATGCAAACAATGTCTCGGTGTGACAGGATTCGCTCCTACACCTCGACGTCTTTCGTACTGTGTCCCAACATAACATCTACGCACACGATGTCTTTGACTGTAACGCGAGAAGGACCACCTCATCCACCACCAAATGCGAGCGGGTCAAGTAGAACTAACGGATGATTAATACTGCTATAGCACTATCGTATGTGCAAAAAAGCGCGCGATATTTCATGAAATCGTGCCCAATCTACTAAAAGTCACTTGCTCCGAGTTGGAAAAGTACAGAACAGATTTACCCCCCAGCGATCAAAGCTTGGCTCGCTCCGGCAATCGACTTGTTTGTTCGGTTTGCTCTAAGCCGACATCTGGAATGTCAAGCTCATCAATGAAACCCATCGGCACCTTATCGTCGTCGACAAGCTCGTCAATGGTGTGTTTGATGAAAGCTTCTTGCTCGGCGAGGAAGCCCTTCAAAGCTTGAGTGTTGAACTTCTTGGATGCCACTCGTCCATTGCGAATGACCTTGAGTTGAGTGCGCACTCGCTCCTCCAGCATGGCCAAACGATATTCGGCAAATTCAAAGTACAGCTCAGACAAATCGGAAATTGGTCGTACCGATGTCAAGACCGAGTCGTCTCTGACATATGGTGACTTGGGTCGGAACGAGGTGACCATGGTGATGCGTTCTTGTGCACCGAGGGCTCTCAACGCTTGGTGCGTAATGTATCGGCCTTGCATTACGACTGCGCATCCCTACGAACAAGGTCAGCAGATGGTCGTCAAGCGACAGCAGGCGAACTTACCATCTCAGGTCCCCTGACCTTCATCACGTCGCCGTTACCCGTTCGCAAAGCAGTCTCGCCGCCAATCATATTGGTACAGTCGCTAAGCATGAGCACGCAGACGAAAGGGTAGCTGTCCGTATGCCACCCGACCACAGGCTTGTCGTCATCCTTTCCTTTGCTCTCGCGTTCGAACGACTTGATTTCCTCCCTGGTCTCCTTCTCTGACTTGACGGAGAAGTTGACATGTCCAACTTCGAAGTTCATCGACGGCACAAGATCGACGCCTGCAATCTTTGATATGATGTCCAAGGTGTCAGGGTGGTTCCAAGCATCGAAGACGAAAGGAGCGTATCTAAGAGAGTCAGATGACATACCAGAGGTCGACTGCTGGAACTTACTTGGGTGCGTAGCCTCGGAGCTGACAAGCAGCAATGTTGCTCTTGAACTGGTGTTTGTCCCAAACTTCGGGATTCAAGATTTCGTCCCTCATGTGCTGGATTGCAGATTGCGAAAAGAGGCGAAACGGCTGTGAAACAGCGACAGGTGAGATGCCCGTATCTTCTGCGTAACCAATGTCTTTCATCATGATTCGTTTCGGAGGTTCCCTGAAGGCAATGTGCTTGTGGGGTTCGAATGTGGCACTCTCTCGTTTCCTCTGTGTCGAAGGTGTCTCAATAATGGGCTTGGAGTTGCCATTTGGCATTGCCGGTGATTGGATGCCGGCGGTGGCCATTGTTACGATCCGGTAGCAGGATATGTCAAGGTATGTTTCTATGAAAGCAGCTCAAGAAGAAGCAATGACGATGTCTGGGGAAGAACAGAGCAGCATGGCAGAGCAGGTAAAGGATTTATAATGTTCGAAGAGTCCTACATATCAGCACGCTACAACCATATCAGGATCGCATTCACGAGCGGTAGTGGCAAGCCGTGTTCACCGCGAAACACTCACTATCAAAGGCCAATCGATCTGCATGCCGTTTGGAAAAGAGGCATGAAGCAGTAGCACCAAGCATGGTACAGTAGTACAATCGCGCACATTAGCACATCGACTGGGCTTCGTTATCGTTGCGTCAGAGCAAAGCCAACGATAGTTCAGCCAAACTGTCTTTCACAATCTTGATAGGACCAGGTCCGCTGGTGAATATCCCAAGATAGCGATTCCACAACGTCTTTCGCATGCATGTGATAACCCAGAAGAAGGGGATAATGGAAATCATGACCGAATCGGGTAATATGTCACATCCACCTGCGAGCAAGTTACGGCTACCCCACGCTGATGGCCCCGTTTGATGCTTCCACTTTTTAATATTGCAGCCGTCGGTCGTCTGTATGGAGACTTGAATTCTCGAGCGCATACTCGATACATGTGGAAATCTGAAACATATGTAACGATGTCGTCAAGACTCCAGTTCGCGAAAATTCATAAGGCAGGTGGTAATCATAAGCAACGTGAAGTGAGCTCGTATCAAGTACGACGATGGAGTTATTAACCACATCGGGTAAAGATCGTCAACTCTGGGACGATTGTATAATAACTTGAACTCAGAAGTACATCCACCATCAACCTTGAGGTCTGACTGGCTCTGATCTGTTCGGTAGCTAGCCGAGCCGACCTTGAGGACAGTTTGATATGTAACTGTTGGTGGAAATACATATATATTACAGTCGCCTATTGCGAGTGACCGCACACACGTAGGTACTGAACTAGGAGTTGCAGGTACATCGCCTGAACAATTGAGTGAAGAGTCGATGCGATGTACATACGACGGCCTCCGAATTCTGTACATCCAAACACATTTCGGCCTGAGGCATCCTCCTCGGTCTCTTTCCACTTCATCAATTGTGCCGACTTTGGCCTTGTTCGAACCAGTGGACACAGCGTAAGTATAGAAGCAGGCCATGTGCTGCGCAGGGTATCGCGTCGAGTCTGCTGACCAAAGTGCCCACTTGGCATCGACACCTTAGAATTTAGGCAAGGAGAACCGTGGAGCGCTCGAGACGGATCCTCTGCTTCGGGCGTTTGCGGCTGTGAATCTGTTGTCGATCTCCTCCCAATCGACTGAGAGCCACCAATTTTCGAGATATGCTTCCTTACTTGGCCGAGGTGGCTGATCTCCCTTGGGACCCCTGTGCTGCCACACACCATATTGCCCAATCCAGACATGCTGAAATGTGTTGACGCAAAGAATCGGTACAACAGCATCTTTGGGTGGGGCTCCGGGAGGTGTTGCCATGGCATCCCTTCCTGACTGCGAGTATCGGCCTGCTGCTCCTATGCTGTTCTGCGGCGTTGATCTTGTAGTATTCATGTCGGTAGTCTGTTGTCGCCATCCTGCCTCTGGAAATGGACTGCCTGCAAGATACGTGTTCAAGATTCGGAAGCCCGATGTTTCGTTGTTGTGTCCTCTGACGTGCACTAGCCATGTAAACCCAGGCCCGAACATACTCAAAGCGTTCTTGATCATTGTCGAACGCAACGTCTCAATAGTGCCAAAGGTCTTCAGCAAATCCTGATGTAATGACGGATAATCCTCCACCTTCTTGCTGCGTATGCTCAATCCCATAACGAAAAAGTGGTTGTTGAATGCCATGCTGGCATAATTGAAGAGGGCGGCGTGTTGGGGACTTCTAGCGTATTTGATAGCGAGGTCTTGGGGCGCCATTTGTTTCGCATCCTCATCGACGGCCACCAAGTTGTTGATCTTTTCTACCAGATGACTTTGATAGTCCGTCCAAGCCACGTTGAACCATCTGGACGAGAGGAACCCCGGAACACCATTCGTTTTGAAGTAGTCCTCATTTCGAATCGAGGGTACTGACAAGTCTCGTCGTTGTTGAAGCGCAAAGGTGGTTCGACATGTGTTGGACTGCAGTAATGTATCAGTATAGACTTGAGCAACGACATCGGTAATCACTCACCGATCGAGCACCTTGCTCTAATGACTTCCATAGACCCGAAGGTCTCCCTAACCGTTGTATTAACATTGTCGCGTGCTTGCAAGTATTGACAGGGTCGGAGACTCGATGTCCGCCGAAAATGTCCAGCTCAATCATGCCAAGCCACGGACAAATTCCGCATCAAAGGATCGTCACCCAATCACTGCCTCCGACCTCACTTCCTCTCCCACATAAGGTAAGGTACGCGCTCGTGTTTCAAGTCGTGATCGCATGCCGTCTACAATTAGACCTGGTCATGACGCGGTTTTCGAAACACCTTACGCGGGCTACACACGTCCGTAATGACCAGTCATATCTCCACGCCGGATTCCAGACACGACAGCACTTGTGACAGCAGCATCTTTTGCACGACTGTGACTGCCCCTGGCTGTCGGAGGTAAGTACAGTAAGGTAAGGCTACGTAAGATCTCCCTTCATTTATGCTCTACCTTCTCTTTCCTCATCAAGAATTACATGAAGCATGAAGTCTTGCTTCGGACTGCAACGGAAAATGAGTCTTCTGCAACTCCTGTTGTACCTTCCAATCAGTGTCGTATTCCCCTACAGCTTACTGGGTTCGCAGGACCTGGAAGTCTGTAGCGGGGATGCTACTCTGAATTCTTGCGGTCGAACGTTTCCTATCAGCTTCTGCTGCGCTCGCTCAACCATATGTCTGCCAGTCGACGAAACCTCGACCACTTCTGTCATATGTTGTCCTGCTGGACAGGATTGCTCGACAATTGCCACCGTGCCTTGCAACATCACTTTGCAAGATGCCAGCCTCTTTCCGCGAAGCCCAGTACACACCTTGAACCTTACCGAAGCTCTTCCGCGCTGCGGCGACGATTGTTGCCCTTTTGGTTACTCCTGTCAGAATGGAGCTTGTATCTCGTCTGTGACGCTTACCACCGGCTCACTGACGCAATCGCCAACGACGCTGAAATCAGGTGCTACACGTCTATTCAGCACTGCTCTTGGTACCACACCCACCACGTTTGCTGTCACACGACAATCCTCCTCAACGACTTCTTCGGCCGCTGGACTCATTTCCTCTGATGCTACGAACTTTTCTGGGCGATCTTTTGTAACAGGTTTCATTCCTGGAATCCTTCTGGGGGCTGGCCTTCTGGCGGTGGTCTTGTTGATGTGTTTGCGACGACGACACGCCCAAGACGGCCAAGACTCCGCAATTGACAAGCAGCGCCCGACTCATCGTCGGCAGATCTCGAACCCGATTATCCATCCTCAGCACAGCGGACGTACAGCATTCATCTATGACCAATATAGCCGACAACCAGCTGTGGATTCCGCGCCGTCTGTCGAAAAGAACGCAGATGGTTCGGAGTCAGCAATGTCTGACGAGTTCAGAATTGCAAGCCTTGTACACAAAGGCCCCAAACCCACAAACAATGGCTTCGGAACAACGTCAAGTCCTATCGTCCGTCCACTACCAGTAAGTCTACGTAGAGGAAGCATTACACCACCGCGCTTTCTGAGGACGAAGCAAGGCAATCACTCACTACGGAGGCAACTTCCAGACTACCAATCTCCGGTGTCGCGCAGCCCTAGTGATGTAAGTCGTGAGAACCAGCAGCCAAATTCGGTCCGCCATCAAACTAGTCAAGAGACGATCAACATACAGATGTCTCTGCCGAGAGAGCCTTCAAATCGGCTCGTGCCGCCAACGAGGCCATTGTTTGCTCCATCCAAGAACAGGGATGTCGGCAAGCCTGGTTTGTGGTTGTCTTACCGACTTCCACCCGAGCCAGCGACAGCACGGGTTCAAGATGCTACTTTCTATACTCCGAGCAAGTATGGAAATCATGGTGGGGATGATACACCGATTGGTGCACGAGGGAACCAGTCGAACAGGACTACAACGTTTGGCGATTTGATGGAGCGGGCGGGTATCAGGCGGTCGGAATCGCTGGGTAGAGCCCTTTAGCCCTACTGTCAACTTTGTATCAGCATCGGTGAGGCCACATCTAGGATTATCCTAATGAGCACTTGAAGTACCTATGTTGGTTTTTTAGGCACTATATGTAATTTCCATATCAATCGATGACATAGCAGTGTTTCTTGGCTTGGCAGCATCTCCCAGTGACGAAACGCCGGAGTCGAGTTTCCAACATGCTTGGATCGACGACTTGGACGTATCACTATCACGACATTTCTAGAATTCATTTCACTTTATTCTGTTTGGATCATCCTCTGACAAATCGCGTTACCTTCGCGACAACATGGACGCTTGAATTGAAGGAGCATCTTCGACGCACGCGACTCCGACGATTCGGCCTGACGCGACTCCGTTGAATCTGTGTCTGTGTGATATACATGTCGTCGACAATGACAAAAAGGCAGCAGGCCAAGAACGAGAAGGCTCTACAGGATCTAGTCCGTTCAATACCGGGCAATGATGTGTGCGCGGATTGCGCAGCCAGGAATCCAGGTTAGATGCTGAAACAATGCTCAAAACTCAACGGTCACTGACGCACGATTCTTAGGATGGGCGAGTTGGAATGTAAGTCGACAGAGGATTCGGGCGAGTCCTGGGTCGTCGTCGCCGCGTAAAAACAATGGTACTGACCATGTCAAAAGCTGGGGATATTCTTGTGTATGCGATGCGCAGGGCTGCACCGGAAGGTCGGCACCCATGTCACCAAGGTGAAGTCACTTAGTATGGACAGCTGGTCGAACGAGCAGGTTGAAGTGAGCGCAATTGAGGGACAAGGCACTGTCATTATACTGAGGCTTCGCAGGACATGAAACTCATGGGCAACACGAGATCGAATCAACTGTTCAACCCTCGAAACGTCAAACCTTCACTACCCATCGACGCCGAGGAGGCAGAGGTCGCCATGGAGAAATATATCCGGCAGAAATACGAACGAAGGGAATTTATGCCTGGTGGACGAAGGCAACCAGTGCCACAGCATACGGGTGGTACAAGCAGAAGCGAAAGTCCGATCGAGGAACAGGGCCCTCCGTTACCGCCCAAACCTGGGAAGAAGTTCAGTCTCCGGTCTGTCAGCATGCCATTCCGTCGAGACAAGACTGCCGACAAGTATCACCCTCCACTGTCACCAGCGTACACTGGTTCGGACGAGAGGCAGTCGGGATCAAGGGTGAACAAGCAATCAAGGGTTTTGGGCTCCAACATAGGCAACCAAGAGGACAATTTTGACGTAAAGCTGGCGACGTTGCGTGAAATGGGATTCAAGGACGCCAGACGTAATTCGGAAATGCTGAAGAACAACAATGGCGACCTGGACAGGACGGTCGGAGAGCTGGTCAGGCAAGGGGAAAATAGCAAGCCATCGTCGCGCGCTTTGACACCGGTGTCTGCTGCTAGTCCTAGCATGAATGGCATCTCTGTCGAGAAAAGGAGGCCGGCGGAAAACTCGAAGAGCACTAATCTCAACCCATGGGACGCACTCGACCAGGAACAGCCACCTCCACAACGAGCAGTCACCATGCCTGTAGCGCAGAGTCAGCCAATGGTGCAGCCTCAGCCGGTGTATAACCCTTTTATAACACAAGCACAACATTCGCAACAGCCTCAACAAATGGGACTACAGAATGCATTCTCGAATATGCAGATCTCTCAAAATGTGCCACCATCGCAAAATATCAACAACATGTCGAATCCGTTTTATTACGATGGTGCACAGCAGATGCAGCAAGCGCAATCTTTCCAGCAGCAACAAACCCCTGTCACTCCACAATATCCTTCAATGAATGGTCCGGCGAACCAAACATCCAACCCGTTCCTGCGCAACGCACAGTCACAGACTTTTCACCAACCGAGTCCCTGGCAACAACAGCCAGACCCTCAATACTCCCAAGCCTCGAGCAATCCATGGATGCAGCAACAGCAGCAATTATTTGCGCAAACATTTCAACCGCAGACATCTAGTGGCTATCAGACACAGCAGGACTTCTTCGCTTCGCAACAACCGATGGCGCAACCGCACCAGGCGAATGGTAATCCGTTCTACTCTGCACAGCCTCAATCGCAGACCGCAGCACCGTCAAATCCGTGGGAGCACACCCAAGGTCAACCTCCTCAACAACAGCAGCAGCAGCAACAATATCAGCAAGCTCCTGTGCATCAGCAATCGCCGCAGGCACAACAGCAACAATACCAGCAAGCTCCTGCCCAGCAGCAACAACAGCAGTATCAACAAGCGATGCCGATGCAACAACCGCAGTACCAAGCCCAGCAACAAAGCTCTCAAGCACAATATCAACAACCTCAGCAACAGCAACCACCGCAACCACAATATCAACAACAAGCATACGCACCAGGTTCAAAGTACGACAAATCCTCGATCCTAGCACTTTACAACGCACCTCATTTAGCCCCGTCGCGGCCGCTCCAAGCACCCTCATCGCCAGCCCAAACTGATCCTCAGTTCGCACAACCGCAACAGGCAAGCGGGAGTATGAACCCTTTCGGTGCGTCTCAGGGGCAGCAAGCGCAGGCAGGAGCACAAGATCCGAACGTTGGACAGTTCGCAAACGGGGCTCAGCAGGATGCCTTTTCTGGACTAAACAATCGTTGGCGGTGAGAGAGGGGCCACGTGCCTTGTATATAAGAATGACAAGTCGATGCAAGTAAAGACGGTGCTTTTAATTACCTCGTACTCTTGTTAGTGATCGCAGACATAGCGAAAGAGCGTGTGCCTGCTTCTTGAACTTCACGTGGTAGTCGAGGGCGAATCAAGTGACGCCGCCGTTGCAGAATAACAGTCGTACATTCATCATATATCAGACACTCGGACGTGCGTAACACGAGTCCAACAGCTCAAAGCTCCATGCCATCATCATACTCAGCAGCCCCATCAGTCGATCCGTGCATCAGTCTCTGGTCCGTCTCAAACCCGCCCGCCTGGCGCCCCGACTCATAGCGGTTCCGTGATTCATCTGCGGTTCCGGACCGACCAAACACCGGCTCTCGATACCTCTCCCCCGTCCCCTGCCCGTACCCAGCGCACATGTACGGCTCCACGTCCCCTTTGCCCTCCCCAAAATCAAACGAATCACTGCGCTCCCGCGCCCGCTGCGCCTGCTGGCACCGCTCATACCTCTCCCTCGCGGCGCTTTCCTCCCTGCCCACGCTCGTCGGCCCGAACTGCGTGGCCAGATCGGCGGGCGTCATGGGCGCCGTGCGCCACAGCTCCAAGAGACGGAGCTGTTCGTCGTGGCCTGCCATTTCGAAGAGGGAGATCTGTGCCTGCGACAGCAGGGCCGGGTTTATCTCGTGCCGGCGGAAGATGGTGGCGAGGGTGTCTTCGTCGTAGCCGCGGGAGGGGCCGGAGGAAGAGGTCGTGGGGGCCCCTTGGTAGGAAGGGTGTGTGTAGTGTTGACTTGCGTAGATGTGGGATGTTGGGGAGGGGAAGTGGAATTGTGCGGCCGGGGTCGAGGGGTTGTGCTGTAGCCGGAGCGAGTGTTGGAAGAGGTCGGAGAGGTCGGATGGGTCGGAGCGGTTTGTGAATGCCATGGTGTGTGTGACTGCGGTACAAGTGATTGGTACAGATGTATACTCGTTTTCCGATCAGGACTCAATCGTGATGACCGCGGGCCTCGGTATGTAATCTTGAGTCCTGTGCAGAGCAGGCAAACGTTCAGGACTATATAGCGTACTGGAAACTTCCAAAGGAGTAGAACAACGACAGCAGCAATGCAGTCCGGAGTCTTAACGGATAAGTGCAGAGAACAAAGGAAAGTCGAAGGGTGTTTTGAATGGAATGAGCTCCCGAAGCGGTGAGCCGGAGATGCGAGGTTGGATCGAACCGCGTGCGATGGCTTATTGACCGTGTATGAGGTTATGGAGATGTTATTGTGCTGTCTATCTGATAGTGAGTATTGAAATCGTACATAATATTCAAGTACCTGTCAAAGAAATGCAATGCGAGTCTGTGGTGGTGGAACGGTGTACAAGAGTCAAGTGTGGCTTGTGTCTACGTCAGTTGAGAGGCGAGGCTGGCTTTGTTAGCGGCTCGTGATCACTTGCATGCCATGTGGTCGAGGACTTCGATCACCAACGGTACCAGCATCGAAATGAGACACATGTGCAAACCAATGCAACTGGTAATGGCAGCAGTCCTCAATATAGGCTTTTTTGCATGTCCATGATAACGTGAAGAGAGCTATACCGATCGCAACGCCTCGCTGATGATGCCCACCAATCTTCACCAGTCAATATTCATATCATACAGCACATGCCCATCTACTCCTGCATCTTCTCCTCTTCTTCCTCATCGTCATCGTCACCCTCCAAAGCCTTCTTCGCTAACCGCTCGGCCTCCTCCCTCAACTCCTTGGGGACCTCCTCGTGTCTGCCCTTGGTAGGACCAGCATGGTTACTGATCCACGTCATCTCAAGCTCAAACTCCTTGTCCTTGCTGTCTTCATGAGCGACGTAGATAATACGCGCGGCCTCCTTGACACCCTCCTCCAGGCTGATGCACTCGTCGCTGTCGGTGCCGAGCTTCAGCTTCTCCAGCTCCGATTTGGCTGACTGGCGGCCTTTGCCTGTCGCTGCGCCGTAGTAGCCCCAGTATAATCCGCTTGGCTCGACCATGTACAGGTATGGACCACCCTCTTTTGCATCCTTCGACTTTCCTCCAGAACCCGTTGATGGACCACTGCCGACCTGCGCATCTACTGGCACCTCGAGCTCAGAATCCCAGCCGCCAATAATTGCACTGATACCGAATGGTCGAACGGAAGAGTAGAGAGTGTATGCTTGTACGTAAGCGCCCATGCGGTTTGCGAGCGATGCGATTGGGATTGGTCCCTTGTAGGTTTGTCGCCATGAGGCCGCTTCATCACGGGCGCGAGAGACGAAGTGTTTGCCATCCGGTTGGAGTCCTGAAGATACCTGTGCCGTTGTTAGTTTGGGCGTGTGTGCAGTCGTGCAAATAAGTCATTACAATGCCGATGTTTCTGTCCACCGTTGCTATCCTCTTGTTCGACTCCTTCTTTTGCAACTTTGAGTAGACCAGCTTCTCGAGCGCCAGCACTACACCATCTTTGCATCTGATACCGATCGCTGTGCCACCATTCTCCACTGCTTTCATGGCATATTCGACCTGCGGCCTGTGTCAGTGCAGTCCAGGGTGGGCATTGTGCTGGTAGTACCTGAAAGTTGCGGCCATCGGGAGAGAAGACCGAGTTGGAAAGATCGTATCCGGTGCCTATCGACGTCTTTTGTTATTAGTCAGGTTGATCAAACGAGTAATAGATCGCATGAGCTCACCATGGCTTAATAGATGAGGAACACAAGTAGAAGGCGAAGGTTGTGCTTGGGAGTATCGCGGGTGGTTGTTATGTCGGTGAATAAGGTCAAGAGGTACGAAATAAGAAGAGCTGGCCTGAGATATGAAGGTGAGGTGGAGTGAATAGGCAGACACAGCAAACGCGTTCGAGGTAGGTTGGCACTGCAGTAGCCATCAATGATGAAGCTCCGGGGCCAGGTCAATGCTTGGCGCATCTTGCCGTCGACAAACCCATCTTATCATATCAATCCGAACTTACACATCCAACCTCATCTTCGGCTCCACATACATACAGATCTTTGCGCCTTGTCTATCGAAATTCTGTCATGATCACCCCTCGTCTACAATTCCCATCGTCGTCTGCGAGTCTACTGTGTCATGCTACAGTCCCTTATGGCTGTTTACAATTCAAGGATGTATAGGGCTCGTCCTCGGTGCATAGTACAAGGCTATGCCAGCTATGCCAGCTCTGCTTGAGATAGAAGGTAATGTGGAAGTGAGACATGATCCGTGATACGCGACAATATTGGAATACTTTGAAAAGCGAGCAGACTAATCGAAAGGTACGCCCATAGGCAATCCAACCAAAGCCGCATGTACAAAGGCCCTGTCTTTACTCGTACGTGAGACCTCTACTTCGACCGTCTTCGTTATGCCGCCCAGAGCTCCCGCCCCGTAGCTGCTCGACTCGATCAGAATCTCCTGGGATGACATCGTGCTCTCCGGTCTTGTTGTCGCCATCGATTTGAAAGCTTCCATGTTGTATGAGGTGACGCTGTCATGCGGTCCACCTTCAAGAGCTCGGTAGGCTTCTTCTCGGGGCCGCGCGTGCTCCTGTATCGATGGGTGCGGACGAGAGATGCGAGCAAGACCGTTGCGGCGGAAAAGAGGACGAAGTATGGGGACCGAGGCGACTACGATGACCGTGTTCAGTTCGACCGAGATCCATACTGCATAAGCGACAAGATCGTCTGAAAAGATCATCAGCTGTGTGATACACCATGCACATGAGATAGACGCACATGTGTAGTCTGACTGAGCGCTGAGAGCTTTGGACTCGTATGTCTTGACAGCTGACGCCAGCATTGCACTGCGATGTATGTAAGTCCAATGGACGGCATGATCCAAAGGCGAATCTCTTACTTGAAACTGAGACAAAGCAGCAACCATAAGCCGACTTTTGCCCTTAGTGTCATGGCGACGTGCTGCACAATAACTGCAGGGTAGATGGTCAAGAAAAGGTCTGCAACTGTGTTGACGGCTGAGCCACATGTCAGTAAAACCCATGGGAAGGACATGGCGTGACTCACAGCCAGAAAAATAGCCATAGGAAGATTGTATGTCTGGATGCCAGCAGAATGCCTGGTAATCCTCTGTAAAGTTCCAGAGAGCACTGAGATGTGTACCACACTGCGCCAGGGCCAAGAAGACCTGTGCGAAGTTGACAACGACCTGAACTACCATGCACATGTATAACGGCCATCTCTTGATCTTGGGGTCAGATCCAGATACCCAGAGCAGGAAGGTGCAAATCGACAACCGGCCTACCATCGGAGACAGGAAACCCCAGATCAGTGACATGAAGCCCCATTTCAGAGTGTGAAACAGGTCCTCCAGAGGTATGTAGATCAGGTGTCGTCCTAGTCCAGTCTTGTAGGATTCGGTGATGCATAGTGCGTGAACGAGGCCTATTGCCTGTGAATGTTAGTAAGGATAACATTGTGTGAGTTCAGGCTGTAGATACTAGGGCAAGGATCATAAGATAGTCGTCGATAAACAGCTTCCGGAGAGTGCGGATCTTGACAAACAGTCTTGCAGAGACGACAATGGCTGACGTTCCCAAGAGTGACCATGTCGCCTTGACCAACATTGGTCCCAGGTCTTGGTCTGCAGGAGGGTGGTCGATATAGCCCGCTGGCAGAGTCGAATTCAAGTCCATGGTCGAATCCATGTGGACGTGGTGATGGGAGTGAACCGGACAGTTCCAGTAATCTGTATGGTGTCTGGTCTGGAGATGTGAGCGACCACGTCCTCAGAAAAGGACAAGGGTGTCATGCTCAATATATTATGCTGTGAATAGGAATTGATGGCACCTATCTTGGAGTGCTCAATATACCTCCTACGCTCGAATAGCTGCGCCATCAACCAGGTTCTCCGCGAGCCAGCTCTAGTTGAGGTTTGAGAACAATGACATGGTACCGAGTATACGGCAAGATCCGTTGCCGGCTGCATAGCCTGGAGCACTGCATGGTCAAGGTCGATTTGCGTCTAAGCGGCAAGATTGATCGATAGCCTATAGAGAAGGTCTGCTTGTGTGTTAATCAACTTGAAACCCAGGGCTGACGAGCCTCGTGGTCCTAGATTTCGACCCGGCCGGTATACGGTAAAAAACCCTGTGACGGCAACGAGATGCGTGCAACATGATGGTGGCTTAGCGAAGCACTAATTGAAGATAATGGCTCCACACGACGTGTAGGTGAACGGTTCAAGCCGTCGAGTTTCCGGAATTCGAGTAGCCATATTGACTCCGGTATAAAGCCCTGCGCAATTTGATGCTGACATCTGTCAAACCAGTAAACATGTGTTTGAGAAGCACAGTTTGCCCTTGGCGGCTCATGATACAGGTTTGTGATATGGTAGATACAGAACCTGCCACAAGTAACGATCTTCTGTCGCCATTAATGAAGGGAAATGCTGTATAGTGATCGGCAGAAAAGAGAGAGAGAGAGAACGGTTGTCTTGTGCATTGGCCGACAGACGAACCTTTACTTGCTCGTCAGTGCTATAAAATATAGGCAAGGACGACGCTATGGAGGATGCCGTGAAGAACTGCAGACTGAACACGAGAGTTACAAGCGAACCCAAGGAGCACTACAGTACGCAAGCGAGCAAAGACGAGTCATGGATCCGCGTCGTGAAAATAAAGACCATAACTAGTAGAAAGGTTAGAAAGTCATCTGATGAGTTACCGGAGTTTCATGTTGTCGGCGGATGAACCACGGGTTTCAGGAAAACAAGCAAGCTTTTGGTGGCGCATTCGGTACCATCCATACACTGTATCATTGTCTCGTCAAGCAGCCTAGAACGACTGACTGCCATCTGTGGCGGCAACATCTTATTCTCATTATTCCCGACTCTGTGAAGTCGATGTGTCAGGTAGATTGGTGCACTCGAAAAGCTTCAAGCTCAAGAAGTTGTGTAACACGTCCAAGCAATCCTAGGCAACCATCCACGAACCAGCTCTGTAAATGCTCATGATACCAGGCTCTCGACAAAAGGGCATGAGGAGCGCATTGTAGCTGATACAGACTACTTCCGCGCAATATCTCTGCCGTTGAACCAGATAAAGACCCAATTGATCATTATCATGATCTTCCTCCTCCAACTCCTCGTCCAGCCCAAGCTGCCAGATCTCCAAGCCAACCAGGCACTCTGTCCAGTCCACTCGGTCTTTCCTCCCACAACACCGTCATGTTGACCGAGGTAGGCCAGACTCGCTCTTTGCTTGTACTCGAATGGTGACATGGGCTGGCCCTCAGACTTGTTCAACTCTTTGGTGAGATACTCGCCCTTCTGTAGTGCTACTTCCGCAAGCATGGGAAGCGTGTGCCCATCAATGTCTGCAGCGTCTCCGATCGCGAAGGCGTCGTCTATTGCCGTTCCGTCCGCTCTCAGCACACGAAGATATTTGTCTGTCAGGATGCGTGGCATGCCTTTCTCCGGCTTTTTTACATCGAGTTTCTCCATCAAAGGATTGGCCTTGTTGCCAGTGGCCCAGAGAAGCAGACCGTAGGGTAACCTGCCGTTCTCCTTTGTGTATATGGCATTCTCCTCGACCTTTTCGATATGCGAGCTTGTCATGATGTCCACCTTTTTCTGTTTCAAAGAGTTCAAGGCGTACTCACTCAACGATGCATCGAACGTACTCAGAAGAGTAGGAGCAACGTCGTGGATCGTCATTGTGACCTTACCGTCGAGATGTGGATATAGATGTCTCAGCTCTTCACTCCACAGATCGTAAAGCTCCGCTGTTGCCTCAATGCCGATGGCTCCTCCTCCTACGATTCGAATGGAGCAGATTTCTTTCTGTTTGTCTTCGCTCAGACCAGGTAGAGACGCTGCGTCGAGCATTTGGAGTAGTCGCTGTTGCAGGATGCGAGCATCATTGGTCGTCCGCAGGAACAGTGCATGGTCGAGGGCGCCAGGTGTGCCAAAGGTCTGAACGCTGCATCCTGGGGCGATGACGAGCTTGTCATAGCTGACCGTGAATGTAGTCTCTGGGTCCAGCTCGCCGACATCAGACCTGCAGGTGATGGTCCGCTTGTCGAAGTCAACGTTTTCTGCAATAGCCTTGTAGTACTGCATGTCCGACCGGTGTCGTCTGCGAACAGGTTCTTCCGCGAGTCGGAAATCAAAGAGGCCGCAAGCCGCACTGGCTAACAGGGGAGTGTACTGAATGGTCCTGACAGGTGAGATGACAGTAATGTCGTACCGGCTCAGGCTGGCCGACTGTGTGAGAGGGAACCCACCCCAGCCAGCACCGATGATAGCTAACCTTTGTTTACCCATGTTGCTCATGGTAGTAAGTGAACGAGCTTTTAGGAAAGACATGGCACACCTGTTTGTGTAGGACCTACCTGCGGCATGGATGACTATATGACTACGGAATCATTGCGTTTGTTAGTGGGAAATTATCGATGATGGAAAGTCAGGTACGCGCATGTTACGAAGTATTAATTTAGGAGAAGACGTCACTCCGAGTTTCGAGAGAGTTTTGGCCGCAACTTTGCGGGGCGGAGGATTGCCGCGCGAACGACACGTGAAACGGCCCCGCTTCGACATGTTCTCAACCGACATCCGGTCTCCGCCGAATCAAGCAGGACTAAGGCTTTGTAGCTCTTTCAAGACGTCCGCCTTGACATTCTCAGGGGCCCAGCTCACGTCCACTGCGTCTCTGATCATGCGTAAAACGTCTTCGTCTGTAAAATTGCAGAACTTTCTCACAACAAGCAGGTTCTCCAGGATCCATGTATCCTCCATGAACGTAGGGTCGTCACTGGCAATTGCAATCTTGATGCCTGCATCAAACAGAGTACGGATACCGCTAAACACTTCGTCGAACGGTTGATGGCGTATGTATGACCACGGACAGATGGTCATGCCCACACCCTTGTCGTGTATCAACTTCATCAACTCTGGATTCTCGACAACGTTCAGACCATGATCGATACGTTCAGCACCGGTCCCACCGATGTCTGATACGACTTGCCGTATGTGTTCGATCGGGTAGGTCTTGCCTACATCGCAATGTGCTGTAAGGCGGAAGCCGTCCTTCCTTGCTCGACTGAACACCTCTTCGAAGAGAACCGGCGGTCGCCTGTCTTCGTTCGAGTCGAGACCGATTCCAACGATCATGTCTCGATGGTCGAGGGCAGCAACGTAGTGCTCCATCGCGGATTCTGGCGAGAGGTCACGGAGCAGACACATGATCCAGGAAGATCGCAGCTTCATCGGTCAGCCAACGTGTGAAAGATGCAGTCACTACTCACATTCAGATCTTTCTCTGCTCTGGCTTGTGCATCACGGAACCCACTCATCATAGTCTCCCATGCTGTCCCTATGCGTGTATGGCCCTGAGGATCGAAGAAAACTTCGCAGTACCGGACGTTCATGGCCGCGGCGCGCTCAAAGTAGTGCAGAGCAAGATCATGATAGTCCAGCTTGGTCACTAGAACTTCGAATCCGCCATAGTAAGCCTCGAAAAACGACAATGTCTCTTCGTTGTTATTCATGCGTTCTCCATCGTGGTCTTTCATCGGATCGTGAGACTCTTTGAGCTCTTTGAGAGTCGAGAAGACCTTGCTGGTACGTGGATGACTGAGTGTCTGGCCATTTCGTTGTGAGAACTTCCATTTGAGTTCTGGAGTGATCGTGCCTTCGATGTGGACATGCAGCTCGACCTTTGGTATAGCCCTTATGAAAGGATCTATGCTGTCATACAAGGATTCCCTCAGCTCTTGACGAGCTACGACTGGTAATGCACCCTCGACATCGCACATATCCGCGGTATCCTACTTTGTCAATGGTGTAATAATGACTAAGGTCTTCAAATGAGCTGATATATGGCAATGGTAATTGATCGCATGCTGATTCTGATCAAGTATAGATATGGCATATCCTCTAGCATTGGCATCGACGTCCAAAATGAGTCACTCATGCTCGGATGATGTATCTGCCGAAACAGCGAGTCTACTGAATCCTTCCTTCCGCTGTTTTACGGTACGCCGACTTTGTGATGAAGAACAGTCTCAACATATGATAGTGAATGTCCTGCCAGATGTTCCTATACTCAAGTTTCGATGCCTGGGATCATCTCATCAATCCCGCGGCGGGTCGACTCTATGACGATAAGTTCCTCCGCTTGACAGCTGAAGCATGTTCGATGGGTGGATGCACATCAAAACCTTCTTACAGCAGGAATAGGTTCCAACACCTTGGCAGAGCCTGATGACCATGATCGGAAAGAAACCTCAACTCTAACCATGGTGATGTGTCTCTTCCCCTGCCCGTCTCCTATCTCTGAGGCATCGCTTTCCAATATAGCGATATCGGCATATTGACACAGAATGGCGGACGCGGACTACGACCCGGACAAAAACGCTGAAGCCTTCAGGGTGTATGTTTCTGCAAATGTAGAGTTACAAACGGTTCATACTCTCCTGGCATGCATATGGTCTGAAGACGGCTATGAAGGCTACGATATTCGAAGTGCCAAAGGGCTTTCAGCGCAGGAGATATGCAGACATCACCAAGAGAACGTCCATGCAGGTGGCAAAATCTACACGGCGTCTTTCTTGATCGTTGACGATACCGAGGCTGAACTGGAAGGAGTGCTAGTCGTCGAATTGGCACCTTACCATGGATTTTGGGACGCAGTCCGCACTACGCCAGATAACGCTGGGAATCTCGTCGCTTCTTTCAGTATCGGAAACACGGACTGGTACGAGATGAGATACAGTTGTAATGATGGACTGCCTGTTATCGAAGATCGGTTCGCTCTGTACGACTTGCTCACGGACGGAACCGGAAATTTCAAGACTGCGCTTAATGCAATGAATGAGGGTGTGCAAGAGCTCGGGTTGGATCCTGAATACGCGAATGAACCTGGATTGCCAGGCGTGGTACGGCCTTGTCACAAAGGTATTCGACCAGAAAGTCGAGACCTGGCACAGATTACTCAAGGCCACCCATCGTATGCCAGATCCAACGGACTTGACCCCGATATGTTCGCGGTCATCGATGACAAACATGACGAAGAAGGGGCTCTGTTTGTCAGACCAAATCCAAGCAACGAGAGCTTCCGGTGCAGAGGCTTTGTTGCTGGAGAGATACTCTTATGGATCTTTATGAGATTCATGACCTGGGACGAGGCGAAAGAGTTCGCCAGTAGGCAGTCCTAGCAACAAACAGCCCTGCGTGTCTATAGTGTATACTACGTAATGGATCCGGAGTATCTGATGCATCGAGTGCCTTGCTTGGACAATAAGTAGAGCTTGAATCAAAGATAAAACTTAACACATCATCAGCGGAACAATGACCACCTACCCCTCCACCAACTGCTTCAACACATCAATTTCGAGATGGTCATCCGTCATCCTCATACGATGGAAGAAAACCAACTCTTCATTCTCATACACACACTCACCACCATTCTGGCTAATCTTGCCACCACTAAACGTCGTCCCTCCAGGCAAGGCCGCAACACTCTGCCTCACGCTGCCCAAAAAATTCGCCACGAAGCTCTTCTGCATATACTGCGGCTTCTCGTCCTGCTGGGTCAGATTACACACGAACCCCAGCTTCTCGTAGATCTTCCTGTCTCGGTCGGCGTAGATGTCGAATGCGCAGCCCGTTTCGCTGTAGTAGAAAGGTATGTTTTTGGACTCGCCGCAGCCGATGATGATGAGTTTTGTCGGTGTGGAAAGGGTCGAGAGGTGTTTTGGTGGTAGGGACGAGCTGAGCGCCGTCACGTATTGTTGGCAGTTGCCGCAGAAGAAGTGGCGGATGAAGACCAGGACTACGCGCTCCGAAGACTTGATTAGATCGCTGATGGTGTGCGCTTTGTTGTCCTTGTCGGTCACGGTGAGCGTTTTGAGTGCTTCGAGGTCCGAGGCTGAAGGTAGGGGGTCGCCTTGCGGTCGTCCTTGAGAGGGTGGCGAGGTTGTGGATCCATTCGTGGACGTCTGATCTTTGATGTCGGCCATTGTTGCAGGGCCTGTTTTGGACGTGAGATTCGTGTTGACTGTATGAGATTGAAAGTGGTCGAAAATCAGATGCGAGGTTGATGTAGAAGTCATAAACTCAATGTGGTGATCACGCGGGGCAGCTTCATACCACAACCTTTGACCATGATCGGAAGGGCAGCCACGACCGCCTTCATGCGTGTTTGTTCTCGAAATTCATGGATGCGATACAACGTGTTTAACAGGTCATGCAACATATCATCCGAGCGATGCAAAAACAGCATATTGCTTATTAGTAGTTTCATGTGACAGTGCTAGAAACGTCATTCTGTCCATTCCTTGATATCGACACTTATCTACACGTCCTGTTTATCCCCAGTTGTAAAGAATCTGCTTCTTGCCCTTGCCCTTCTTTTTTCCACCTTGCGCTTCCGAGCCAGCCATCGGATCTTCTACAGGTCCCGCAGGCGGACTTGTCACGCCGCCGCCGGCCCAGGGGCTAAAGGCAGGCGTAGTGGTAATCGGTCTCCTAACACCAGCTCCGGTATAGCCCGGGCTGAAAACACTACTCGTTGGCTTCTTTCCGGGCGGAAGAGCCGGGAACAGATCTGCCCTTGGAGGTGGTCGCGCTGTGCTCTGAGGTCGCGAAGGTGCTGGACTGGCTCTAGCCGAGTTCGTTGAGGATGAGGCTCCAGAGACCCAGGGTGTTGCACTCGCTGGCTTAGGATTGCCGGCCCGTGATGCTGATTGAATCGGAGGGAAAGCTGCGCCACCGAAGCTGCCCTGTCTGTGTGCCGCACTTCGACTACTCTGTGCAGTCGACGACTTGAGCTTGAGCACTCTTGAGCCGCCAAGGTTGTGACCCCAGTTGCTGGTTGAAGACGAAGCTCCACTAGGTCCTGGTAACGACGGGTAGTCCTCGTTAATTGCCTTCCAGTCCGACCATGCTTTCAACAGCTCGTCTTTCTTTGACGTGATCTCAAAAATTTCTGCAAGCTCTTTCACTAGCTTTCCCAACTCGCCGGATGACGTGTCAAACAGAGAGAAAAATCCATCAATCAGAACAGGTGCCTTGATAGCTCCAGATCGGTATGCAGATACTTTGTTCCTGAACTCGCCCAACTTGCCTTGATCGTTGCCTAACATATTCGAAGCACGTTCGGTCACTGCACTGTGGCGAAGCTGTCTGGCTTGCTCTTGAGGTGTCAGAGGTGCAGCCGGGGATGCTGATCTCGTTGTTGGCCCACTTGACCCCGGCGGTGGTCCTAGACTCAGGGTCCCAACTGATGGCAACGCGGCCTCTCTGTTGGTGCTCGGATGTGCAGTGACAGTCGCTGGCGCACTTGCATTTGGTGGAGGTCTCGCAGCGTATGCGTCAGGTTGTGTTAGCGATCCGCCGAAGTTTCGTGATGTAACAGACTGAGCACTGTGAATGGCCATCGTACGCTGATAGGCGAGCTCGGCTCGGGTCATTGGCTGTGCAGAAGACGCTGGCAGAGGCTCGGCATTCGGGTCCCTACCCCGACCTCCCCTGCCGCGCCCTTCTCTCCTTGGCCTCTCCTCGGTATGTGGTGAGCGATAATCGAAACCAGCCATGTCAATGCGTCTTGCGTCTCGCCTCGTCTCTTTGGTCAATCCGTTCGGATGTGCTTCAAGCTGATGAGCTTTGAGATCAATCTCGGAATCGAAAACGACAAACTTCTTCTCGAGACATTCCGCATCTGGACACATAAAATGGTCTTTGCGGAAGTGAACCTCCAAAGCGTTGTAATCGACGTAGTACTGTGGGCGGAGTCCACCATTTCTCCTGTCGCAAACATGGCATCTTTCGTGCTTGTCACGACAATGCGCGAACAGCTCGTCATCTCCATAGAACCTCATTCGACAGAAGCCACATTCCGGATGTCCCTTGAATCCGCTCTGATCGATAGCTCCAGGGTTATCGTCGCCAAACTTTTCATGCTTTTTGAGCTCCTCCTTCGTGAACAATTCATGCTCGTGGGTGAAGACTTTCTTGTTCCGCGTGCAAAGATCGCACATGACCTCATGATGCACAGTCCGTACGTGGCGGTGCAAGTCTGGCCAACCCAAACAAGCAACATCACAACCGGCGTCGGGACAGTTGTACCTCAGCAACAAGACCGTGTCTTCGAAGATCTCGGGATTCTCGTAGCAGATGCCGAGGTTATCGTCTTTCTGCGAGAAGTCGCTAGGCACAAAATCTTCGTATCGCTTGGTTGCGTCGTCGGTGAAAATGACCAGATCCGCTGGAGTTCTGCAATGGGCGCAAGTTTTGGTCTTGTATAGGGCTCGCATTCTGAGAGCACAGATGTGACAGGTGCGGTGATTGCACGGTGCGATACTGTTATGAACGACCGGCGATGCACAAATGAAGCAGACTTCTGCTTCTACATCCTCGTCTCCTTCAATTGCTTTGCCCATGCTCTTCGCCGCGCCTTCGGGGAGGTTGATCGTGGGTGCTGCGGCTGGTGGTTGGGAGCTGTTTCCGTTTTGTCCCTGTCCTTGTCCCTGTCCTTGTCCTCCGTTCCTCATGCCTCCTCTCTGCCCGTTCTCTCCCCTGTGACCACCTTCTCCTCGCTGACCTCTTCCTCCACCTCCGCGAGCTCTTCCTTCACCTCTGCCTCCTCTTGACTGCCCTCTTGATCCTCCCCTGCCGCGTCCTCTGCCACCTCTGTCCGAGGTACCTTCCGACATGAATGCAGGTGCAGCACTCGTTCCAGCTCCTTGCTCTGATGCCATTGCGACGAGTGTTGTGGAAGAGAGAAAGCTGGAAAACGAGGCAGCCGCCGGGAGATTGTATGTGTGTCGGGAACCTAGCAAAAGCTTATGGTTGTGTCAAGCAATGCTGCTGGGAAAGCAAATGTCAACAAATCACAGCATATTCTCGATGCGGTCACCAAATGTGGGATGCAGGCACTCCTGGGATAAGACAGATTAGGTTGGTGGGATGAAAGTGGAGTGGGAGTGCGCGATGACGAAGGGTCGGCGGGATCATCCGCGACTGTGAAACGGCAGCCGCGCCCGCCGCGCTTGCTACGTCGAGCTTGAGCCTCCGATCGTCTCCTTCTGTTGTTGTCTCGACGTTACCTTAACCATGTCATCTAGGCTCCTCAGACCGTTCAGCTCACTCACCAGCAACACTTTGAGACTGTCTAATCGTCAGCCTATCCAGCCATTCCAGCCTCTTCGTGCTTTCTCGATCACAAGAACCGCAAGGAAAGACCCTAAGGACATCAAGATCTCAAGCAATTACCAGCAACCTCCGGTCCCTAAAGGCAACTCGACCCAACTGCCAGTCTTCCCTCTCGTAGCAATCTTTGTCATCGGTACATTGCTATTCGTTCAGATCACCAAGTCCCGGGAAGGTCAATCGAAGAACCGTTCCCCATTCCATCTGCCCAAAGCCGAAAACACGCCCTCTCAATTCGACAAGAAGAACCTCCGCGAGTCCTAAGACCACCACAATGCCAGCAATTGAGAAGCTTCCAGCGGTCAACCGCAACAACCCTCTTTTCAAGGATGGCACCGGCGCCGACTCTGCCCTTGTAATCTTCGTCCTTGGCGGCCCAGGTGCGGGCAAGGGTACCCAATGCGCCAACCTCGTCCGCGACTACGGCTTCAAGCACTTGTCCGCCGGTGATCTCCTTCGTGAAGAGCAGGACCGCCCTGGTAGCGAGTTCGGCGACATGATCAAGAGCTACATCCGCGAGGGCCAGATCGTGCCAATGGAGGTCACGATCCAACTGCTCGAGAACGCCATGACGCACACCATCTCCGAGAACGGCAACAGAAAGTTCCTCATTGACGGTTTCCCGAGGAAGATGGACCAAGCGATCAAGTTCGAGGAAACTGTTGGCAAGAGTAGATTCACACTTTTCTTTGACTGCCCTGAGGATGTCATGCAGAAGCGTTTGTTGAAGAGAGGTGAGACCAGTGGAAGGTCGGATGATAACCTTGAGAGCATCAAGAAGAGGTTCAAGACTTTTGTTGATACTAGCATGCCGGTAGTGGAGATGTTCGAGAAGGAGGGCAGAGTCGTCAAGGTCATGGCTACGACCGCTCCCGATGATGTGTACGAGAAGGTCAGGAAAGCCTTCGCCGAGAGGGACATCCACCCTACGAAGTAGAAGTCATTGCTTGTGCACAGCGCAATTGAATATATCTAGTACCGAACATTACCACTCCTCGATGAAGGCCAGAGATCGCGACCAGAACATCAAACGTGTGGGTATACGACGAATGTTAGTATTATACTACGACCGCCTTAGCCACACCGAAGAAAAGGGTATCAATCTACGCTCACCCCACGACCAGCGCGAAGTCTCACTTTCCATTCACTTTAACGTCAAACCCCTTCTCCCTCTGTCCCTTAGCCTTGGCAAGCATCAGTTCCCTCATCCAATCAATTCTCTCATCCCTATCACCAACGGCGAAGTGATGCGTCTTAACACCCTTATCCTTAACACTGTTGCTCCTCCTCAAAACACCACCACCACCACCACCACTCGCACTCCCCTCACCCTTGAGCTCAGGCACGAGCTGAAACGCAAACGCAGTTCCATCACTCTTCTTGTCCTCACGGATCTTGAGCGTCTTGAGCGCAGCGCTGAGTTTACTGTTCCCCGGCGCCGAGGCACAAGCCACGCTGTACTTGTCGACGTTGATGGTATCGAGAGCTGCGGAAGAGGCCACAGGGCCGGCGTGCATGGCTAAAGACGTCCCGCGCAGCCGGAAATGGGCGTCGTGCCAGTCGTGGCGCAGGAGCTTGGTCTTGCGCTTTTTCATCCAGCCGGCGTGCGTGCAGTCGAGCCCGTAGGCGACTTGGGAGGTGGACAGAGACGTATGGCTGCGGCTGGTGGAGGTGGTGGCTTCGTCGCGCTCTTTCAGAGAGGGCATGGCGAATGAGGGACGGCGCCAGTCGGTACGTGACTGTGAGCGGGTGAGAGGGCTTGAATCCCGGTCTTGCATATTTGGTGGCGCGGATGGGCTTGCGTCTCGTGAGACTGGGCCGAGGGTGGGTGTCGTCACTGGGATGTCCATCTCTGAGGCTGGTGTGCCGTAGCGGTACATTGTTACCGGTGTGTCCATCATCTCGGTGGTGGGCGAGAATGTCACTTTCAGCGCTGACTTTCTAAATGCCATTGATGGACTCGCTGTAGCAGCTCGTTGAGGGATTGAGAGCTTAGGAAGCGCTCTTAGGTTGTCATGCTTTGCGGTGACGAGACAAGGTCGTGTGGTCGAGGGCCGGACCGGCGAAGTGACCTGGTTGGTAAACATCTCGAAGTGCTCATCAGGAAACATGTCGAGAGGAGGCGTTGCTGGTCGAGTCGATGCCGGTGGGACATGCTGCAAGCTAAGAAACTGCTTGATGTTCTCATTTGGGTCTCTCTTCTCAAGTTGCTGGAGCTGCTGTTCATGGAGGGCAAACTCTGGCAACTGACCGGGTCCGAAGAGGGCTGATGAAGGGACAACAGACGGTGCGATTTCTGATGTCGGTCGATACTCTTCGCTGTATCGGGCTTCTTGTCGCACTTCCTGTGGGACTTCTTGAGCATGGACTCCTGGTAGAATGTTGGGAGCGGTGATTGCATTTCCTGGATCGCCAGTGATCCTGATGAAACCTCCTTTCACTGGACTGACTGGCCAGCCATATTCATTCTCCAGAATGCCGAACTGTCGTTGCTGTCTACGCCACTTGCTACAGCCTGCGCCTTTACTACAAACGTGAGGCCTCGGAATGTGCTCTTCGATCGCGATGATGGACACAGGCTGTTCGACTGGAGCCTCGGCACGCTTTGATTTGTCGTTGCGAGCTTTTCTACCTCTCCGTTTCTTCAACCTCTCTGGACTGATGGGAGGTACGTCTCCAGAACATGGCGTTCCCGGGTCGTTATCACGGTCGACTTCTTCCCTGCGACTAGTGCATCGACTGATGTCTTGGAACGGTGTCGGCACCGGGCTTGGTAGCGACTCGCCCGACGTGAGGGTGCAAATCGCGCTCCAAAGCTGATGGCGTTTGCCGAACGACTGGATGCCGAGTTCTTTTAGGTCTTCGAAATTCATCTCCACAAGGACTGTACCATCGATATCGTTGGCCTCGAAACTTTCGAGAAGTGGCATCTCAAAGTTGAGGCTGTACATCCAATCGACGACGTCTGACGTCGTCCAATCATTCACGTCATTAGGCAGACCCGGAATTCTAGCGGGTATAGGAGAACATGATCGACGAGAACATGATCGGCTTAGTTGAGGACGCTTAGTGACAGTTTCTTGAGAGAAGGCAGTCGGAGCACGTATTGGCTCTTCCACAGGAGACAGCTGAAGGGTGGTGGGCTCGAATGTGAACTCTGCAGAAGCTTGTGAAGACCGAAAGAGATGTGGTCCGGTAGGCCCTGACACAGGTTTTATCAAGACTTCGAAAGGACGTTCCTTTTCTGATTGCGGAGTGGGGACCTCATATGAAGATATCGTAGTATCACTTCGTCTTCGAGCATCAATCTGGGAACTATCAGCATTTATCCACGAGTGCCGACCTCGTTGCTTACAGTGCGAATGCTCGATTTGAGCGATGACTGCTCAACCTCACTATCATCATCTTCAAATTCAGTATAATATTGAGACTCCGGTCGGTCTGAGAACATGGGCTCATTGCCACGATCGAAGACCTGGGTTGCCATGGTTGGCTGCTGGTCAAGGTCAGTGCGGAACAATGCAGGTCTGATTAGGTGGCCTACCGTGAGCTTATTGAATGTCTGAGGCACAGTTACACGGTATTCACACTGTATCTGTGTGTTTGAAATTGAATGAGAAGCTTTTTGGCGTCGTATCACCGGCGTCTGGGACCAAGATAGATGCTAAAGTGGTTGCAGTACACCGCAAGAGTACGTGCGCGCGAGCGAGATGCAACTGTTTTGAACTTGTGCATCGAAAGCGAAGGCGTCGTAGTGCAGTAATGTTGTGACTGTGCAACGACGTAAGTAGCGTCTGGGCTCGATGGTGATTGGGGTGAGGGGTGCTGGCTGAGCGACAGCGTGGTGAGCACATGCATTCAGCATGTCGGTGATAGAGTGTTCGATGCAAGGAGGAACTGTAGGCGCCCAATCCAATGCCGAGACATGGTATGATGACCGTCTTTGGTTCAGACTCGACTGTTAGCGCCGAGAAGGTGATGGACGGGCGGTTGGATATCTTGACGATAGGAATGAGTGGCTTTGCATGTGCATGCGGACAAAAATGGTGCATATCCGAACCGAACCCTACCTCACTCACTCATCCTAGACGGCTAGATTGTTCTCAGTCCAGTTTGCACGACGTGCAGGTGTCCATACGATGTTTCGAAGTCTCGAATGACTTTGCACACAACGAACACCACATATAATGTGTCCGGCCTGCAAGGTTCAAAGTCTATTGTGTTAGGAGTAGGTATTCCGAGAAGGATATCTAAGAGAGTTCAGTGACAGAAGTATAACCGAATAGAGCTCAGGGTTTCCTGCTTCAGCACAATGCACGAACATGCAGGGCGCTCGGAACTGAAAGCTGACCAGTAGCAGAGCGGTGCTAGATTGTTAGTGCTTTAGTGGTGCATGCATGCAGAAGTGAGGTACTGCATGATGCCGAGAGGAATACAGCGGGGTTTGAGGAGGCTGACATAGACCGTAGTACGTGCAACATACCATTGATTTCTACCATGTCAGCGCTATATTGACAATCAAGCTCTTGGAGTAGATGGTCTCGTTGTCGGTGTTCGTTGTAATCTGGATCAAGGTAGTTACGACTATGAGATCGACCTGAAAAGTCGGTCGCAGTGGGGAATGCGCCGCATTGAGATTCGCGGAAGTTCTCGGGCGGAACGAATCGATATTGATCTTTAGCGCTAGTCGAACGATCCCGTGATGCTAGAGCAGGATGAGGACCATTCCACCGGAATCCAATCAAAACCACTGCATGCAGAGTCGAAATCTAAGTCGTGGACCGATACGATGTTGCAGCTCTTCGCAACCTGCCGTGGATCACATATTTGGCCAAATATACCCGTGAGTGAGGAACAAGGCCCTTATTTATGCTGTAATGGTTCTGCCTCATGCATGGTACTTTGTCGCGGCATGCGACTGACGAGGTGAAGCAAGCCAATTCAAGGCAGATGAGGCAGAATTTCTGAGGCCGTAAAGCTCATCCACGTGGAAATTTGCCCTAGGGCAGTTTGTGAGATATAACCACAGATCAACAGAAGGAGTACAGTAGGGCTTTCCCTGATGTTGACAGTATGCGCAGGTTGGACAGAAAGAGTGTCAAAGATGACGGGATTCCAAAGAGGCGGACAAGGTGCAGGGAGATAACCTGTATGATAACCCGCTTTATAATGCAGCGGCAGTTCGGATTCGAATTCCGAGTAACGCTGTACCCGTTCATAGATTTGACGCAATGGTATCACAGTGGTACGGGATGCCCCAACCGACGCGATATATCGGTCGGGTTTACGCAGTTTCTCCCCGACACCAGGAATGCTCTTAAGCTTGACGAGGACCGGGATGCGGAGATGGCAGAATGCAGAACCGATAAGGTGAGGTCGTTGGGAGAAGTTCTGGGAGAGCAGACGGGAAGTTGCACCGAGACTGGACATCGGAGTCTGAGATACAGAGCGGAAGGTTGTCTTCCCGCTCGACACTAGCGGGCCGCGTCAACCTTCCCCGCAATCTCGGCTAAAGACCGAGCTGCATCCACTGCACGGAGCTCCTTATCGAGTGGACAGCAGAGCTTCATGGGACGACATCTCGTCAACCGCTAATGCATATTGTCACACCATCTTGCGACCACTAAGCGCTGTCTGTTCAGCTCTTGAGTGACCTGCTGCATTGCTCACATGCTCGCGATAGACCAATTCGGCATACGAAGCGGTTGTGCTTGCATTCCATTCGCCGACAAAGCAAGGGCGGTGGGAAGCATGGCTGGTCACGACGGTCGAGGCGAGCTCATGGATCATGCGTTCTTCCACTCGCTCGACTTAACCGACTTTTACATGATACAACGCACAGACTACGGTCAGTGATCTGCAGATTAGCCTCCCTATTGTGAGTCAGAACCTCATGGCCACTATTCGACTGGGCCAGCTATAGCGTTGCCTATACTGTACAGTACGTCCTTTATGGTTTGCATCTAGCGTCGAGCCTCTCCCCCTCTCAACATCTCATTTCAATTATTCCCCTGAATATCTAATATCTACATCTGGCTATATCAGTAGCGGAACGTAAGCCGTCTCCAGCACCTTCCTGCTGCTCCAGGCCATGCCCAAGCATCCAACCGGCTCGGGTCCATCGTTGATTGATCCGCCGTAGGTTCTCCTGCGGACATGTGCAGCTGTTGCACTCTGACGACACAGAAATCAGATATGGCATCCCGACAATGATACTGCTGATCGCTTAAAATACCATACCAGCCTTCACGCTCGTCTTCACATGGATATCTGTAAAGTCCACGTGCATATCCTAGAAATGGCTCATTCTTGCCTCTGTGCTACCACAGACCGGTACTATGATATCGGCCTCTGCCCACCGGTGATAGCACGGCGTCATGCGCTCCAGACTGGGGTGATGGTGTTCGGCCAGCCTTGCCCCGAGCTCACACATGCCTTTTCTCGAGTCACGTCCCGGCTGCATAAATATCTTGTGCTAGTGGACACAAGCTGCGTCCTCTCTCAAACGATTAGCGCTACGGCACGGTTCGGCCAATCACGCTTGCATTCACTTCACATCGTGCTACTCGTCATGCAGGTCTGGATATTCCCCGCTCCCCAAGGTCAGTTCAATAGATTCATTTAGCTTCAATTTGCTGTCATTTATCGACATATCCAAGAATAGATTCGGCTGTGCCATTCACCGTCACGGGTGTCCATACATATACACTCATTAATGTCGTCCACCACGCCTACCGGCCCTTTCGCAAATCTTCCATCTATCAACATGGCAGCTCCGACATCTAAACCCGTCAAAGATCCGAAAATAGCAGCTTCAAAACAACATCGCAGGTCCAGGTCAGGTACGTACTAGCATTTCTGGACCCTGATTTCTCCACATGCGGCTATCTCTAACCTTGAGCTTATAGGATGTTTTACCTGCCGTTTACGAAGGAAGAAGTGCGACGAAGCCAAACCTGGCTGTAAAGCTTGCGGACATCTCGGACTGAAATGCGAATACAAAAGACCACAATGGTGGGGCAATAGCGATCAACGAAGAAATCAAAAAGACCACATCAAAGACATTATCAAGCGTACTCAACTGGTCAAGAAGACATCGCAGGTGCTTCCACCACTAAGCGCAAACACTCCGCCCAGTCTCTGCCACTCAGTCTTGACCTCGGATGGCTTCTCAGACTTCCCACAGCCCTACACCAACTCGAGGGCGGTGTCAATGGATGAGTCGCCGCTCGCGTCGGAAAATGATTTCATTGCGCCCGAAGGATATTTTGGATTCACGCCGATACACAGCATGTTACCACCGTCGCAGTACCCCATGTTCTCGCCATACGAGATTGACATCAAGACGGAGCGCCAGATCTTCATCAACGATGTTCCAACACGAAGAGACTCGACGCTCTCAACATTCTCTACCTACCAGCCGCCACCGAATGCGAATGGAGTGTCCGAGTTCCCGGCCAACACATGGATCGAGCAGAATCATTTCGAGTCCTGCAAGGAGCTCTTCTCGGAAGAGCCGGTAGAGTTTGACTTTTTCGACTTTTCTCACAGTCAATTTACACCGACACATGAGAGTAAAATAGAAGTTGACGAGGTCGACAAACCACTTCTGGACCACTTCTTCGACAAGGTGGAAAGGTTAATCTTTCTAGTACTGGCAGCCAATCAACACGGTTCGGTCAGGTCTAGTGTCATCCTTCCGGCGCTCGAGTCGAGCAAAGCTTATCGTCACTGCTGTCTTGATGTCGCTGCCGTGCACAAGAAATCGACACAGCGGACACCCGACCCTCATTTGGAAGATGACATCATGCGCCATAGATGTGGCACCATCAGCGAATTGTGTGCAGATTTTCAGCAAGCAAATGACCTTTGTGACGAACGCAGCTACACTTCGGTCCTGGAGGCAACTCTAGCCGCAATCTTCTTCCAAGGATGTGTTGGAAGACCTGAGCACGCACCGCCGGAGATCCCATGGCATCAGCACATGTCAACTGTGACCGTCGTTGCACAAAACCTCGATCTGCCGCAGAAGTTGATGACGCCACCGATTGGTGTACCGACTCAGCCAGCTTTCAACATGACTCTTACAGCCTGGATCGATATCCTTGGAGCTACCATGCTGGCAACCTCGCCAATATTTGCAGACACTTACCGTGACCTCAACATTGCCTCACGTGGCGCTGGTCTGGCTGAATTGATGGGCTGTGAGGACCATGTCATGTTTCTCATTTCTGAGATTGCTTGTCTTGAAGCGCGCAGGCTCGAGGGTATGGAAGAAGTATTACTCTGCAAGTACATTGAGATTCTTGGTAACGCGATATCAATGAGCGAAACGAACGGCGGCAAGATCGAGAGTGCCATATCTGCTTCTGGAGCTATCAGGCCAAAGCAGCTGACTACAAACATGACAGCGGTCTTCCGGCTAGCTGCCCGCATCTATCTCTGTGCCATGGTACCGGGCTTCAGTATCACGTCAATGAGCACAATGAACCTGGTTCAGTCATTCTCCGACGCCATGGAGTTCATTCCAGGAGGCGTTGAAGGGTTTGATAAATCACTGGTCTGGCCTCTGCTGATCGCCGGCTCAGTCTCGATTCCTGTATCACCTTTCAGATCGATGCTCGCGGAACGTTGCAAGCGCCTCGGAGACACAGCAGATCTCGGTTCTTTCGGACGTGTACAGCACATACTGCGCGATGTGTGGGCACAGAACGACATGGTGATACCGCTTCAAGAAGATTTCCAGGGCGTCCACTGGAGGGACGTGATGCAGCAAAAGGGCTGGGACTGCTTGTTGATCTAGCTTTCTCGGTTCGACAGAGTGCTGTGCACTTTGGCATCCTGGCCTGAAGTCTCTTGACCTTTCATTTGTTTCATCTTTATTTTTTCGGACGTGTCTTCTCTTGAGACTCCACTCGTTGCGCATGGACATCTTTTGGAGAAGGGAGAGGATACATCGTATTATACCCATTGCTAAAGGAATGGTTGCGTTGCGGTACGACGTCACGGGTCTGGTCATCTAGAATGAGGGGATCTCGCTCGATATCAGAGGAATTTGGAGGATTCTCACAGGTCTTGCTGCGCAGTACCGAAGCAATGATTTGGTCTTGGTATGAGGATATGTCCTGCTACTGCGATGGGTATGAGCAGGGACACTCACAGATATACTATGTGTGAAGTACAATTCAATGAAAATAAAAGTCACATGACAATTTGGTAAGCAGGTGCAAGGAATACAGGCAGTGCACTCTTCGGGTCGCTTACTATTGCCTGCCCATTCTCGTCGCGCCAAGCGAGAGTAATCACCGCGGATATCATCCACGATTTTTATTGCATCTGCAGTCAATTGACACTGACACTGCAGATCATCTCCTGGTCCTCTCCTGATGCAACGAGCAGTCACGACTGCATCATCAGAATCGAGTTCGTGCAAGTCTACACACGAAAACTAGGACCTGATCCTTTGCTATTTATCAATCCGACCCAAAGCCTCGGATTCTGAAATTCCGGTTCGAGGTACTTAGCTGGTGCCGCGTTAATGGTTGATGCTATTTATAGGAGATCCGCAAACTCTACCGCAAACCAGGCCAGACCGTTCTCTCCACTGGTCCTTCTCCACCGCAATTACTGAACAAAACTCCCGTCTGTCTTCCAAGCAGACCTGGGCCAAGATATCCATGGTTGTCGATCAATCCTCACGAGAACCCACCCATGCCCGCACCGTCCGTCAGCACGACTCTGTCAGTTGATCAACAGACTAAGCATCTATCACGATCAATTGTCGTTGCTCAACTCGACCACTACTACCATTGTAGGTTAGCTCAGCCCGGTGCATTCATTATCCGCGAGTAGACTATTCGTACCTCGAGTGTCCTGCGCGCAAGATTGCGTCGGACTGGGGTGATCCAGTCTTTTTGGTTTGTGGTCTTCTTACCTCCGGTTGCTGCAACTCTTGACACTACCTTCGCTAGTCTTGGCCGTACTGTCCACCATCGCGGTAGGTGTACCTCTACTAATGCTTTGATTGCTGATCCTAGCTTTGATCCTCGACGATGCGACCTTTGTCGTCTGCACTCTTCCATTGTCGACTTGTTGTCTTCTGAAACTCTGATGACCTAGACGACTTGACGAGAACACACACTCAATTCGCGGCCCGTAGACCTTTGTCTACCTCCTCCACCGGTCGAGAACAGGCCATCCAAACTGCACCGCCTAGCTTGTAGTGCGACCAACTGGTAGAAGCTTCTAAACATTGAACCCTAAAGACGTCACTATACATCTACATCACCAACGGCCGAACATGAGCACTCCTACTTCTGCCGTCAGTGGCAAGATACCTTCTACACGAACACCTACCATTCCCACATTCTCCGGCGTCGATACTTCCGTACTCACTCCGCCTGGTTCGGACGAAGATGTCGTCGAATCGCCTTCGCTCAGCTCCTCGAACGCTCTCGCCCGCTTCGAATTCGAACCTGGTAGGAGCACCGATGGAACTAAAGTCTTGATGGTAGAATGGGAAGATGACGAGACTACACAAGACATATGTGGAGATTGGGCTATCAGTTGGGAGAGCAAGAGGACAGTGCTGGCAGCCAAAGATGTTGCCGACGGTGGAATAAATCGATTGTATTTTCTACTACCACCAGGCGGTAGGGTACCCGCGACCGTTACCCTCACACTCAATGGCAAGGACAAAACATCGCAAGAACAAAAGGAGATTACATGGAAGACCAACCCGCTACCGGCCATATTCCCACCACAGCTTGGCGCGACCGCAAGAGAAGCAGGGAAGAAAGGCGTACTACACACCATCTGGGCAAAGCGACGACTGCAGGTTCTGTCTCGTGAGATCGAAGCCGAAAGCGCTTCGAACGTGGAAGGGGTTGCCCTACATATGGCGATTCAGGAACGGGAATGGATCGAAAACAACTTTGGTGTTACTACAAGACCAAGTAGTATTATGATGCCCAGCCCACCATCATCACTCGCAGCACCACAATCACATCATGGCCTCAGTCCAACCTCACCGCGCTCACCGGGTGGTAGCAGCAGACTTATGGACAAGCTGAAGGGCTTGAAGCTAGAGACCATAGCAACCACACCACCGGATGCAACCGCCAACCCCCTCAGTCCTGAACAAAGCGACGTTGCCGTGTCGTCCTTCGGAAGCTTCGCATCGATCAAAGGACCCCACGAATCAATGAACAGCCTCGCAGCAAAGCCGTCGCAACGACCAACACCCACTATCAGCACACCGACGCCCAAACCATCACAAAGTCCGGTCTTGCGCAAGGTCGCCGTACAGCGACCACCACACAGCATCATCGCGCAACAACAACAGAGTATGGGCATGGGCTCATTGAATGCGATAGGAACCAGCAACGAGAGTTCTTCGATATCACAGGTGGGCAAGAATAGTCCAGCGGGCTACGCGGGGGATGATGAGAGGGAAGACGATCTGTTTGCGCTGCCGATGAGTCCTCGAAGTCCGGACATGGGAGTCAGTCCGTTTTCGTTTGCAAAGGAGGATACGCTGAGGGGTATCGGTGGGTAGAGTGGCTTCCCGTGGGCTGGACCCGAAAACGAAGTTGTGGTCTCTTGTACGACTAGTCCTGACCATTTCAAAATCTACTGATGTACCTGATCACCTTCGACAGTCTATCTTCCGCTCTACAGGTAGCATGGTTGGTGGTTATTTTCTCACGCTTAACCTTTGATATGGAATACGGAGCTTTCCATGACCAAGCTCAACCTGCCTCCAGCCAAGCATACAGTCTCTAGTCGTTGTTCTCCGTTGTTCTCCATCATCCCCCACTGTGGCGTCCACCAAGCCGTACGCTGGACCTTGACGACACCCTCCGCCGAAGAAAGCACGATGCTCGCGCAGATCAGCATAGAGTTGATGACGTTATCGACCTGGTCCAGCGAAACGTCCAGTTGTCGCTGGACTAGGTCAACAACGTCATAAAATTCCTCTTGATCCAGGCTGTGTAGCTTGATGGTCAAACCATCGTCACAGTCTTCATCCTATACAGCAAAGGGAGCATTTTGCTCACATAGATCAAGAGGGAGTTAATGACGTTATCATCCATGCATAGCCAACAGATCGTGTGGTATCGATACAGCTTCGACCTACGACCAAGCGCCCTTTCCACCAAAGTTGCTCTCTTCGATCTGCTTGACAGCCTTTCCGTCGCGACCCTTGTTCCTGGGCTGTTGAGCTGCTTCATGCTTCCTCAATTCTTCAGGTAACTTGGAGATACTCGAGCCCTGAATCATCTTGCGGAGATCGTAAAGCACATCCGTATCTTCCGCTCCTAGGAAAGTGATGGCGACACCGCTCTTGCCCGCACGACCAGTACGACCGATACGATGGGTGTAACTCTCGATGTTGGTCGCCATGTTGAAGTTGATGACGAGACTGACGTCCGGTACATCGATACCTCTACCAGCCAGGTCGGTGGCGACGAGGACTTCGGTGTGGCCGTTCCGCAGACTCGCGAGCGCGCTCTCACGCTGATCCTGTGTCTTCGAACCGTGAAGGGTGACCGCGCTGTAGCCCATCCTCTGGATATCCCTGGCGACAGCATCGCAGTTGCGTTTGATGTTGACGAACACGATGATTGGCGGTGCGAACTGTCGTGATCCGAGAATCTCTGCCAGTCTCTTCTTACGCTTGTCTTCGCCGTAGCAGAACTCGACACGCTGCTCGACTGTTTCAACGGCCTCACCAACGTTTCCGATTGTGACGATAGCTGGACGTCGGAGATACTTTCGCGCTATGCGCTCGACTGCTGCGGGCATGGTGGCTGTGTACATCATCGTCTGTCTATATTTGTATTCCTTCATTGCCGCTGCGTCTTCGGCATCTTCTGTGTCGGGCTTCTCGTTGCTGACTGGAAGCGCGTCCAGGATCTTGTTGACTGGCTCTTCAAACCCCATGTCGATCATTCGGTCAGCTTCATCCATGATGATATAGCAGCACTGTGAAAGAACCAGCATTCGGCGTTCGATACAGTCGACCAGACGACCGGGAGTGGCGATGATAATCTCAGCACCATCTCGCATGTTGTAGGCTTGCTCTTCGATTGCGTGACCACCGACGAGCGAAACACAGGTAAAGCCAAGCGGCGTTGCGAACTTCTTTGCTTCCAGTTCGATTTGCTGTGCCAATTCACGCGTCGGTGCCAAGATAATAGCATATGGTCCATCATTCTTGGTAATCTCGTTCAAAGCAGGTAAATCCGAGATGTAGACCAGAAGTGGTAAAAGGAAAGCAGCTGTTTTACCAGAACCAGTGACGGCAACACCGATAAGATCCCGTGATTGCAGAGCAATGGGTATCGCTGCTCGCTGAACAGCACTTGGTTCCGCATATCCGGCTGCGTCGACAATATCAAGCAGTCGTTTCGGCAATCCAGATTCCTGCCAGTTTCGCATCGGATTGGGTATCGAGCCTCCTTTTGCGCTGATATTGAAATCCTCCTTGAAAATTCGCCAATCCCGTTCGCGCATATCCTTGAGATCCTTCTCACTCCAATGCTCGTCGATACCGTGTTTGTCGTGCTTCAGACGTCTTCGTTCCATTTCCAGGAAGAGTTCTGCACGCTGCTTGCCGTTCTCTGGATCGCGCTCTTCCAGCTCTTTTGCGTATTTCCTGGCCTGTGTCATCTTTTCATCGGCGGCGAATCCGCCCAAGCGTCCCCTGCCGAAAAAGCTGGCCTCGGATCGGTTCTGATACAACGGGTCCGCCTCCTGTGTTTGTGTAGTGTCATCGTCCGCATTCCATTCGAAGTTGAATTTCTTGTCTGTTGTCCTCTTCCTCTTCTTCGTGGCCGAGAACGTCGATTGATTTTGCTCCGGCCCCATATACCTCTGCCGTATCAGAGCCGTCTGTGAAGCAGGCCCGTCGACTATGGCCACTGGTTTTGGCGGAGGTGGAGGTCGGAGATCCACGCCTTTGTTCGGCTGCTGGTGCTGATTTCTCCATACCGCTGGACCTCGTGGGGCTGATCGCGGACCGGTGGGTATTGCCGGGCCAGAGTTGCCATTACCATTGGTATTCGAGGATCCAAGAAAAGACTGACGTTCCGCTCTGACAGCTTCCTCCTTCTTTTGGGCCTCGGCAACCTCTCGCTCACGCTTTTCCAGGGCTAATCGTTCGCGCTCTTTTCTAGGGACGAATTTTGGCTGTGAAGAGTCATCAGTATATGATAACAGCGGTCTACAGATTGGGCAGATAGATTTTAAGCGACTGAACAATGACCAAGACGTCTCACGTACCTTTGCAGCAGCTTCGTCGGCTGCCCTCTTTCTTGCCAGTACCTCCTCGATGTTGAGAGGGTTAGCCTTCTTCTTCGGCGCGAATGACGGCGCGAGCTCAACCTCTTCGGCAGGAGGAGGCGGAGGATTCATGGCAACGGGTTCGATTGCGAGTGATATTGGTCATGCGACAGCGCGATTCTCCGCATCTACATGTAACCACTCTATATTTCTGTAGACGACATCACATGCTATGGATGTACTGCCGGGCGGTGAAGACTAGCTCACTCATGGAATCGTCAGCTTGGAGAGCGGCTGATTCATGGGGCGGGCTTTCAGCCTCGCGGTTGACAAAATAAGTGGCACATACAATGGTAGATTCAGCTTTTTTGGGGTATTGTGTATACCATCAGCCAGTTATAATTTAATGTATAGCTATTATATCTATCTAATTATGTATCCCTTGTATGTAAAGATGAGATCTATATACAGTCCCTCAAATCCCGGCATCAAACGGTTGATGTGTTACTGAGCGCCATGTTACTGAGTGCCATATATATTATCAACCGCGAGCCAGCACAAAACTCCGTTGTCCTTTGCCATCTATCTTTCCTCTTCACACTGGACCGTGCCGTGGTCGTTCCTCATTCGGAGCTTGGCTGCCGCCGCCTACTTCATCGCTGCCATCGAGGGCTAGTCACTTCAGCAGACACTACCCAGCAAACACTTCAGTAGACACATTGTCGCGCACACCGTCGCGCTCGTTGTCCAGCTCATTGTCACGCTGGTCGCGGCCCTCGCCATGGCCCTCGTCGTGGCCCACGTCCTCGCCCTTGTTGATGCACTCGTCGTCACTCTCATTGTCCTACGTCTCGTCGCATGCGCATCGTCGCCGTCTGCTTAGTAGTATTCGTGATGCATGTGCGCTGTGTAGATTGTGCTGCAACTCTGGCTTCCGATCATTGACGCCGTTGGCTGTCAAAAGCCAAAAGGTCTAGACTCTCCACATTGAGGCTTTTTATATTCTCCCACATCTTCCAAAGCCTAGACCTGCTCACCGATGTTTGCAGATACAACAGTGCTGCATCACAAAATATCGTACGAGCGCCTCACTCGCGATCGCGATCGCCTGGTTTTGGTCATCACCATGGGTCTGATTTGAAATATCCGATATCGCAGGAGAAGGCCCATCACTGTCTGGCCACATTGAACACATTTTGGAGACGATGCACAGATGCAAGCGGACCGTGAACGCCATTCTAGAAGCGGCCCTCGCCAACGTCGAAGCAGGTTCGGCCGTTGCCTACTTATCTTAACTACTGTCCCATCGAGTCATCGTAGCGCCTGCAGCAGCACAGATTCACATCCGTCACGGCCCAGTCCAGACCTTCCACAATCACAAATGACGCAGGGACCCTTGGACAGTCTCATCACAAGCATAGACTTCCGGCACTGAAGTTACTGACCGTGCCCTAATCTGTCATGCCGCTACCTTATGCGCGTTGTGGTAGTGGACATGTACCGTGAGCCGTAAAGGTCTGGGGTGGTCTGGACTCTGGGGCATGGCTTTGTGCAATTCTCAAGCAGGATTTTACCCTGGTGAGAGTGCAAGGTGCTTGATGACCGTTCTCAGGGTCAGTGGCTGACTGATCCTGCTGCGGTCATAGTTCTAGACCACTTAATCACTTAACAGATTGTTATCAGTATGTGCTCATAGTTAGGCGGCAAGCGCCATGGGGGTTTCTCGTGCAAGGCGCACTCTACGAGATGCAGCTACAGCTGAATGACAATGTGGTCTACACATTTGAGCTTTTATTGGAGCAAGACAGATATATCTATACAATTGTCCCTCTTTGTCTACCTCGTTAGGTACCGAATCTCTAGTCGTGATTCCAATCCTTTCATTATGCACCCAAGATTTGAGTAACCGGAAGTGAAAGCCTTTTCTGTAATAAAGGCATTGTGGCTTTGACTCGGCTCACGAGCCCAGGCCTGACATCCAAACCATACACCAAACGCCGTGCTGGTAGAAGACCGTAATATTCAAACCGAGATTCAGTCGCTCCCAAATATGTGTACATGCAAGGAGCCGTCTTGTTCGTAAAAGATTGGTGCTGATGATCACGCGCTCAGGGGCAAGCGACTGGAGTACCTGAAGGAGGCGCTGAGCCGTTTGTCGCGGTTGGAGGTCCAGCACCGTCAGACTTGTATCGATTGTCCTGGCCGTCTTGCTGGGAGCAGTATTCCAGGATTAGTCTTTGCAAGTCGAGCAGCTTGAACGGCTTCGTCATGAAGCCTCTCATTCCGACCTTGGCCGCTTTCTCGAGTGCGCCGTCGGTGACATCCGCCGTGACCGCTAAGATGGTAGGTACGATTTCTCCATCCGTGCGCTGCATACTGAGAATCTTCTCGGTGGCTTCGTAACCATCCATGAACGGCATCCACAGATCCATGAGGACAACGTCAACCATTCTGTGCTTCTCCATTTGTCGGACTGCTTCAGCGCCGTCGTAGGCTTCGTGAACATTCTTATATCCGAATTTGGTCAGCATACTGACGAGCAGCTTGCGGTTGATCTTGTTGTCCTCGGCCACCAGGAAAGTAAGAGGATGTTTGAGAGCAAGGTTCTTATCAATGGCTCCAATTGTGGCGGAAGATTTGCGAGGTGCCAACGGCGGTCTTTTGTGTCCGTCGACAAGAAGAGGCGATGCAGGTGCGAAAGGAAGAGTAAATAGAGGTACTGGACGTGGGGGCGGCATTGTGCTGGATCGCATGGAAGCATCCATTGACGGCCTCCTGGGTCCACCAACGTTCTTTTCTGCAATCTTAACGTGGTCGGCGGAGATGCTGGGAGGTGGGGTGCTCTGCTGAGGAGCTGGTGTCGGAGCGGCTGACGAAGACCGGAAAGGCGATGATGGTCGACTGAAGTGGTCGCCAGGCGCGATTGGGAAGCGTACCTCAAAGTCACTGCCATGGTCGGGGCCTGCTGTTTCTGCTCTTGTACACACGAGATCTCCTCCAAGCTTGCGAGCAATTCCCTTGGCGACCAGAAGACCAAGACCTAGACCCTCGCTCTGCCGTGTCAAAGACCCGTCTTCCTGTGAGAACGGTTTGAACAGCCTGGGTAAGAATGCAGCAGGTATACCTGGTCCAGAATCGGAAACCTTGATGACAATATGACGTCCTTGCGCACTCATTCTCGCCGTGACAGTTATTCTGCCCTGGTTTGTGAATTTGATGGCATTCAGAAAGACACAGGACACGAGCTTTCCGAGATCTCTTTCATCGACTGCACGAATTAGCATTGTCGATTGACAGAAAACACCATGGAAAACTCACCAAATATTGTTTCTGGTACCGCAGAATCAACGTACCACTCAACAAGCTTTTGCCTCTCGTCGCCGTTGGGATTTTTAGTCCTGACCTCAATGATCTCACCATAGTCTGTTTCACGAGCAATGGCGGACTCTGGCCTACCACCTATCTTCAGACCCTCGTTTACAACATATTGTAGTACATTCCGCAGCTGGGTGTGTCTCAAGCCAGGTGCGACAGAGCGTTCCAGCTCACTTTTAGGTGGTGAGGGCATGCCTGTGACCTCGAAAGAATCGGCAGTCAAAGTCGGAGTGTTCAGACCAGGCAGTTCTTCGGCCTCGTGGACGCCCCTCTTAAGGTCTTCACTAGGTTCTGATCGGTGCGCCTTGGTGGAGCGTGTTGCTTGGATCTTAGGTGGGCTTCCTTCATTGGACGTGTGTATCTCATCCGGCCTTCTGCGCTTGTTTGGCCTCTCGATTGGCAGATTGCTCCCAGCGACCAGAATATTTGGGCGATCCTGTTGTGAGCTTGGAGCATTGATCATCGATCCTGAGCGTGAGTCACCAGCGATTGAGGCATGAGGAGCATCTGGAACATGCAGATCCATGTCGTAAGCATGGACAACATTGTCTGCAGCTTCGACAGCCCTTCGGGAACTATCTGTGGGAATTGTCAGATCATACTCTCCTATAGGGCGCTATTGATCATACCTTGAACGATTTCGATGTTCTCTCTAAGAGTCTCGAAGATCTTGCGAACATCTGGGTCCCTTTGGCCTTCGGCAGCCTCTAGTACTGTAGCATACATAACATCGAGCATACCAACAACACCCTGCATGGGTGTACGGAGTTCGTGAGAAAGACTGCGGGCGTATGGCTTCAACGACTGGGCAGCAGTGACGGCGTCGTGAGGAATGATTCTGGTCCTGTCTCGTGACTGGGTGTCTCCACCTGAGAAATGAGTTCCTCCTATTAATTTTTGGAGAATGACTTCCTCGAGTGAGTGGAGCAGCAGCTCTATCACGGCCCAGGACAGTGTCCTCTGCTTGGCGCCTTCGTCGGACCACATAACTCCAAAGTGGGCGAAACACTTGCCGTCTGCAAACAGAGGTATTCCAATATAGGCATCGCAAGCGAATGGTAGCTCGTTCGGGTTGTTGGGGGAGAAGTTGTTGAGCTTTTCAGGAACAATAAAGACCTTGTCATGTCGCATGTATCCGCAAGGGCATCCATAGGCGTGGTACTTGAAGGCTTTCATTGTGTTGCTCGTACCTTTACCGTCATTGTAGTGAAAGGCCGAGGCCATCAAACAGGCTCAGGTTCACCTATCGGAGGCATCTCGATAGCGGTGTCTTGTTCGTCAACCAAGATTCGTTTGGATATGAAAGACAATTGACCACCGACAATCTCAGCCATGCGCTCAGCGAGATAGGACCAGAAGTCATCGTCGTTTGTGATGGTCTTTAATGCATCCTTGAGCTCCAGCAGACCCTCTAGAGCTTTACTCTCATCAATTGTGTACAGTTTCCCCAGCTCTTGTGTGAACTTGTGGTTTCCTTCGTGTATGACTACATTGGGCTCGGGCTGTGAGAGGCAGATGGATCTGCGGGACAGGTCCACGTCGGTCGGGGATTTAGTGCTGTCCATGACAGAAACTGTGATGGACTATGGTCGACTCCAGAATGAATAGCAGGACATGGAGTAATGGGTGCGAGTGGTCGAAGCGTCGAGAGGAGGACTGTGTTGGGTGCTGTCGAGAATGAATCGTATTAGGCGCGCGAGGTGCGACGAAGATGGATGTCGATTCGGTTTGTCGGGTGTAGATGGATGTGTTCGGGGAGAAGCGAGCGCCCAGGAGTTGGTGTGGGTTTGGGAAGATGCGTGCCGGGTGCTCAGAGGGAGACCGGCCGTCCGAACAGGTGCTCTAACGGTTTAGAGTTTTCGAGGATTGGCAACAACCAACCTACTAATGAATATGAAAGTGTAGAAAGTTTCGCGGAGATGCTTGGCCAAGACCGGCGATTGGAATCCGGTATAGCGGAGCAGCAAGCGGTCGAGATGTAAAGAGGCGGATGATTACTGCAGGTGTTTTGGAATCATAGGAAGTGATGGTGGAAAAGTGGCAGAACGACAGATGCGAACCGCACGAACGATGGACATTATTCGGGGGCCCACTGAAGTGTAAGCAAAAACGTTGGTCGTATCTACTGGTCGCAGAATAGGGTAAGATGGACGCAACTGGGCACGGAGCACGGGCTTGGAAGGAACCGAGAGCAGAGTTGAGACTTGGGCCTTTGGGAGAGAGGGGACAGAGAAGACGTGAGCAATCAGTAATCCAAACCGTGCGTTCTCGGTTCAATCGTCGCTCCAGAACAATGAAGCCAAAAGCCAGAAAGCCTCAGACCGGCTCGGGCGACGGTGACGGTGTGATTCAGCTACTCTAGACCTCGATGGCGGGCTGTACTTGTGTTTTCAGAACCCCAAATCTCCGCGATGACATGGGACCATTGGTGGTTTGCATCGAACACAGGGGCGCCCTGCTTCTCGAGTGTGATATGACGGAGGCATTGCGATCTAGAGGAATCTGCAGTTCGTCCTGTCGTTCGCGCAAATAGAGACGAGACCTTGGGAAATCTTCATCCCTTCTGCGCAGACAAGTGGGACAAAAAGGTGTTCTAGACTGATCGATTGGTAGATCCCGCGAGGCTCTATAAAGATAGAGTTGAGCTAACCGGTGGACGACGCTCGTCATACGAGTACGCTGAGTAATGTCGGGTACCTCCTTCTCTTGATTTTGTGCAAGCACGAAAGGATGCACAAATGCTTTGCGTATATTATCACCCAAATACATATATTCTGAATATTGCTGGCCATGAGCTTTGCCATCCGTACGCAATAGAAACATCAGGGATCTAGACTGGAGGTACTTGCTTGAAACGAGGATGAGGAGTCACAGTCGCCGAATGGGGCAAGCCGGCGTTCGTCAAGCGGATGTGCGGATCGCCTGCTGATCGCTTTATCAGAAAAAAGCTTGGCTGCATGTGCCTCCCGAGAGTTGTCAGATACGCATGCATTATTACCGACATGCTGGTGCTTGTCAAGTTATCCATCATCGAGACCTCGTGAAAGGCTACAGTAAGGGACATGTACAAAGGGACTTGGAGACACTGTTTCAGCCTGACAGATACCGCAGACTGACATCATGCGCGTGTCGAACCATCCAGGCTCCAGGTTCTTCACTCGCAATATTCTGGGCGAGCATGGAAGCCGGCAATAACACGGCACGATACGACATCGTAAAGACATCAATGGAAATCAGGCAACCAGATCGCGGAATCAATCCTCTCTGCCAAGAAAACCAATAAGGTAGACTCGCTGGAAGCCCACGCGAGTGGTCCAGCAGACTCAAATCTGGAGTCTCGACCAGCCATCAAGACGCAGATCAAACGTAATACGTTTACAACAGCGACGGCTCCAATCTTTCCAGCGGGACTTCTCAATACGATGTATACTATACTGCGACCTCAGCTAACAGCCTGTCACCAGCTACTACTTTACCGGTCTGTCAAACATCGCGCTTGTGAATCGCAGAGACACAACCTGGCCTAGTCGTAACACTGTAGAATCGTAACGGCCAGAAATTGTACTTATCCTTTTCACATCCGATGACCGTTGCAGCGAGACATTTAGCGCTCTGCGCAATTGTTCTCCTGCATTGCGTCTTAACCGGCTAATAAACCATTCCAAGACTGGAAACTGTATATCGTGCTCAAGCGGTTCTATAAGGTTGCTGTTGCCGACTCACACACAGAAGCCGGCTGACTGCACGTCCAGATCTGCGAACGACTCAACTTCTCGGTTCGTGGAGGTTTTATATATTTGGTAAGTCTGTAATGCCTTACCCGCTTAACCATCGCCTCGCATGCAGTTGGACAGTGGATGTAAACGATGGAAGAAGTATCGCTTGAATATTCTTCAAGACTAGGTATATACAGCACAAACCCAATATCCCTCATGCATATCTAGAACTTTAAGAATCGTCACCCACTACTGCTGCTTCTGCTGAGAGTTCGGTTTCATCTCCTTGCTGAACGCCATGTACGACACCTCGAGTCCCGAGATGGCGCTGAGTGCGACGTAAAGGATCACGAGCAGGAGTAACGCTACTGACAGACCCATGAAGATTCCTGCAAACATGTCAGTCATCAGATACCGCAGGTCATGTGTCCCGACCTTCAACGTACCTGAGTTGAAGAATTGGTAGGTCTCGAACAGTGGCAAGTGAGCGTCAAGGTTGCTGCCGTTGGTCGCTCGTGGGTAGGCAGATAGATCGCGCTTCATCTCCGTGCGCAGCTCTGCCGGGTATTGCTCCTCCATCTCGTATTGCTGGCTTGAGTGACCAGACTCGAGAACTTCGCGCTTGGCGGGTGTTGTGGTGAAGATGATGGTATAAGCCTCTTTGCGCAAGCCGTCAAGAAGTGTCTCCAGGTACACATCTAGTACCATTAGTTAGCATGGCTTTCGGAGATATTGCAGAGGGCCTTACCATTGGTCTCGAGGTTCCACATTCTGTCCGCGTTTGTCTTTGCGTTGATCGCCGGAGATGGAAGCTTCACTGAGATAAGAGGATGGTTCTCCTCCAACGATGGTAGAGCTGTCCATAGTAAGCACTGCTCGCTCTTCAGATGTATCATGATCTTACTAGTCCCGTCGAGCTCCATAACCTTGTACCCGCAAGCATTCTCCACCTTCTTTACCAACTCGGCCACATCCACTTCTCCATGCACATTTGCGACGCTCCTCGACACTGATCCCTTCGCCTCTTGCGCCTTCGCCATCCGCCTCTTCAGATGACCCGCACTCTTTGCCGAGGCGAAATCCGAGTAAAGAACATCGGGTTGGTGGACGAAAACGAACGATCCCTCTTTGCAAATCGAGTCAACGTTGAAGGTCTCAGTAAGCCCGTGCATGATGTTTTCGGCAGTATCCACGCTCTTCACATCGTTGACCGATGAATCGAATCTGTATCACGTCAACACCACCCAGCCAAATCCATCCAGCAGGCGACTCACTGTCGTGTCGAGAACGAAAAGAATGGTGAGGTATCCTTGAATGCGCTGACTGCCTGAGCAGCCATAGCAGCCGCCACGGCGATTCGTACAAGCATGATGATGAGCTGATTTGACGTGTCGTGAGATCTGTATAATCGCAGACTCATGTTCATAACGAACAGCTCTTGACGTCTGCTGTCAATCGTCAGCGGGAACAGCCGGCGCCAGCGTCGACGCCGCAAAACCTCCGCCGCGTGGAGAGCGTGTGAATAATTTATCATTGACGAAACCAAAACTTGATGAGAGAGTGGATTGTTACATTTTTGAAATACCCAGAGTACAGCGAATGAGACGATAACATAGACTATGCCGTCACAAAGAGCTAAACCACCGCCGTCAAAAGTGAAGAAGATCGTCGTAAAGCCCGTCGCAGAACTCAACTTCGACATATCGGCCCGCCAAGACTACCTTACTGGCTACCGCAAGAGAAAGTTACAGCGACAAAGCGAAGCGCGGGATATAGCGAAGCGAAAAGAGCGCGAGGAGAGGATCACACACCGAAAAGAGGTATTACAATTGGTCGTGACAAGGAGTGTCGGTCGCTAATGGTCCGCAGATCAGAGAGGAGAGGAAGCAGGATCTGGAGAAACACCTTGCAGAGGTCGATGCGATTCTGAAGAGGCAGGCTGACGATTTTGACGACGAAGATGCAGGGGTGGACGAGGACGGAAAGACGGAGGAAGAGTGGCAGGGGTTTGAAGAACCTTCGAGGGTAGACGGTACGGACGAATATGTGGACGAGGACAAGTACACAACGGTCACGATCAAAGAGATGGGCGATGCCGATGAATGGGATGCTAGCGGAGACGAGGACGCCAAAGCCACTACGAATACGAAAGACGGTGTTGAGAGGAATGAAGACGGCACAGAGGTGAAAAACAAGCGCGTCTGGACCAAGGAGAGACCGAAGAACAACAAGCCAAGAAGAAGAAGCCCAAATTCAAGTACGAGAGCAAGGCGGAAAGGCAAAAGACAAGGACAAAGCAGAAGGAGAAGAATGCCAAGTTTGCGAAGCAGCGTAAAGGAGAATAAGATACCCCTGTTCAATATCAAAAATGTCCAGTATTTCAACCAGAAGAACCTCAGTCAGACTGTCACCATGGAAGTTTAATGTTAGGAATCGTAATCAGCGCTGCATTGTTTTGTTCTTAATCGATCTTGCATTATCATCGCCATGCAACCTGCCGTGATGGCTACCCGTTGAGAGTGCCGTCATCAGGCAGTCATACCGGGTATACATGAGGTGTATTCGAGAATATGAAAGGGAGTTGATGAGAAAAAGGATCGCTCGCTTGCTCAGATGTTGCCAATCTCGGCGACAAAGTCGTCCAGCTCCTTCTTTGTGTCGGCGTACTTCTTGGCCATCTCCTCGTACTTTGACTCCCATTGGTCGCGTGCGGTTTCGAGAGCCTGGACCTTGCGCTCATAGTGCCCGGCCTTGACGTCAGTTTGGCGGAGGCTGTATATTTATCAGCATGGGACTCATCATTCAAGAGTGAGCTGACAGCATACTTCTCGGTGGTCTCCTTGAGCTTCTTGTCGTACTCCTCGGCCTCCTCCTCGAGCACCTGGAGCCTCCTTGACAAGGACTCGTTTTGAGTACCGTGTTGTGCTTGGTCGTCTGCTGCGGCCTTTGCGTCCTTCAAGCCACCCTCAAGCTTCTCGAGCTCTTGCTCGAGCAATTGGTTCTTGTGTGACAATGAGGTAATCTCCTGCTCCTTGGCCAGGTTCTCCTGCTCGAGCGTCTTGACCTTGGATGACAGCTCCTCGACTTTGGCAGCGGACTCGTCGGCTTCCAGACGGAGAGCATTCATACGCTAGAGAGCCGTGTCAGCAGCGGTCGTGTAGAGCTTGAATTGAGCGACGATCGATATTTCTTGGTGTTTGGGGCTGCCTAGAACGGCAATGAGGGGCAGTTTGTTTTGTTTCTTACCCTCTTGATCTGATCCATGGTAACGTTATTTGCTGTGATTTATGGAAGAAGTGTAGGTATGATCGAGCACAGGATTGAGATTGGATCGTAAGAGGAGATGGCGTGAATATGTGTTGTTGTTGATGATCGGTAAACTTGAAAGTTATCACCTGTCCTGTACAGTAAGCGCGGCGGTCGGCGGTGGCTCACGGCTTCCACACGCACAATGCCCTGGCCAGGGTCTTGCTCGCGTGCGGTTTCCTTCGCAACGCTGCCTCCGCATGAATCAACAAAACACCCACCGACCCAGCTGAAGCTTCATCACCAGGCTCGGAAGACAGATACACGCGTCAGAGAATCAATGTAGGCGACTACAGATATCAAAGGTGACATTGAGAAGAACCCCGCTCATTCATCATGTTTTCAACGCGCATTGGTCAGGAAAACCTGACATACAATCACCAACAAACTGCAGCTGCCAAGCCTCTCAACCAAGGCATCAAAGGCCTTGAATCGAAGACTCCAGGACCAAAGGCGCCAAAGACACCATTTCGTCGACAAGATGAGAATGCCATACAGTTCAACAAGTCTGGACTTAAGACTGGAGGCAAGGCGAAGCAAGATGCCTTTGTCACACCAGCTGGACCTCGCACACGTGCTCCACTCGGCATGAAAACAACCAATGTCAAGGCTACAGCATTTCAGACTCCAGCACCAAAGACCCAGGGCAAGGAAGCAAAAAGTACCCAGAAGCCAGTCAGTCCTCGCCTTCGTCGCGCCAAAGTCAAGATTCACCAAGCAGAAGCTGTGGCGGCAGACCCGGAGGACAATGTGCCAGAAATCGAATACATGCCACCACGCTCGGTTCCATTGCCAGACTACCCGGATGACATACACGAAATGGATTTTGCGCGCATCTTCGACCCGAAAACTATGCTCCGAGACATTGTGCAGGCAAACGCCTACGAAGCCGCGGAACGATTTGAGCAGGAACTAGAAGCCGACAGTAATCGTGCTCAAAAGCAGATGGAAGAGGCAATGGCACGAGACGCTTTCCTGGCGTACGGTGATCCAGAGCGCACGGCTCAACGCCAGAAACTGCTTGCTCAAGATCAGGCGGCAGAGAAGGCATCTCCATCCACCATGTCTTCCATATCTGCAGCCTCTGCGCTATCCACGACCGGATCTTCTGGACCTCGATTTGCCGCTCCCACGGCCGCGACTAAGGCTCGCATTGTACCTCTCGCACCGAAGTCTACCAATGGCAACCACAGTGTCGCTACGGCTGCATCGAAGTCCACGCTTGGGTACTCGAAAGGACGTGTCGTGTCTGCGTCAAAGCGCCCTGGACTGAGCAACGCACATAGGGTGCCTGTTGTCAAGAAATCAGGTGCGGACCCAGCAGAGAAGAAGGTCATGGAAAGGCTTGCGGCAGAAGAGCAGCGCAACCAGGAGCTCAGAGATATCGGACTTGGCAGCTTGGTCGATGACGATGAAAGCCCTCTAGAGGAGATGCTCAAGAAGTCATTCGGCCTTGGTATGGAGGAGCAGATGGGCAGTTTGAAGCTTGACGAAGATGACGATGCTTGCAAAGACTTCGTGCTTGGAGTTCCAGAAGATGATTAGAGACTCGATCACCGAGATAGAAAGAGCTGGATAATAGGCGTTTTTTGAAGGACAAAGGGATGAGAGAGATACCAAATTGATAAGCAACGGCGTTCGTTTCGGCCCTCATCTGGGAGTGACAGGTGAGGCATAGGTAGCTTTCTTTGAGATCAACATGTAATAGTCTACAACCCATGACCATCATCTACCGTGATCCATGCTATATCATCACTGGGTGCAGATACGTACCGCTCAATTTACGATTCGCTGGTCCTGCTGCAGTCGAGGTGAGTCGATGTTGGGTCTGCGAATACGTGTACCAACCCCGAAGACGAATTGACGGCAGATCATCAATTAATATGTAAGATCTGCATAAGATACCAGTCCTTCACATTCTGATTGGTCTCCAAATGATGTGGCTTGTCAATTCGTGATGGGTCTGATGGTTGCAGTGTTCCTTGCTGCTCCCTAGCGCTCCACAGGGCTAAACTCAAAAGAACATCATACACTTCTGCCGCTCTCTATATCACCATAACGACATCACTTCATCCACAACCCTCCTCAAGATGAACGCTCTACGCATTTCTCGAGCACCCTTGACCGGTCTACGAGGCCCACAAGCATCACTGAGGTGCTCACCCACCAGTCGACTGTTCTCCTCGCGGCCGAATATTTCAACAAGTCTTTCCGCCAAGCGATCCGTCACAATGTTCAGTCAACCGAGCATACTACGATCAAGCGGCAGCAGCCTCCCAGCGTTCGTGAGTCTGGACTCTTATTGTATGAGCAACGGAGGACGGCCACACTCAATGTCACCCTTCGCCTCCCGACGCCTATACAGCACCAGCTTCGCCGCCGACCCAGGCATGGTAATGAACGCCTACTACATCCTGCTAGGCCTGAACGCCATCCCCTTCGGCCTATGGATGTACGCCGAATTCACCAAAAACCAACGCCTCCAACACACGATCCAGAAAAACACGCTCGTCAGTCCGGCGGCCGTGGACCAAGGCCGGTGGTGGACCCTGATCACCTCGTCGTTCAGCCACCAGGAAGTCCTCCACTTCGCCTTCAACATGTTCACCATGCGAACCATGTGCCAGATCCTGTCCATGGTGCCGAACATGCACGGCGGCCACATCCTCATGATCGCCCTGGGCAGTGGATTGGCGGGCAGTGCGGGCTACGTGCTGCAGCACAAGGCGGCGGCGAAGAGCAGCAAGGGCCGGCTCGAGGCCTTGCAGCACTACCAGGCGTCGGCGCTGGGCGCGTCGGGTGCCGTCATGGGTCTGTCGGCGGTCGCGACGTGTTTCTTGCCCAAGATCCCGTTGAGTCTGATGTTCATCCCGGTCCCGATTCCGTTGTGGGCTGTCACGATGGGTTATTTCGCTGTCGATGCGTACTACTTGAGCTCTAAGAATTCGAGAACGGCGCACGCTGGTCATCTTGGTGGGTTGGCTTTTGGTACCTTGTCGTACTTTGTTCTGCTCAAGGGAATTGCTCCGTTCGGTGTGTGGTATGCCATCAGCAGAATATTTAGATAGTGGAATTGCGTGGGACGGAGAGTGGTGGTAGGTACACCAAGAAGGACTTGCATGGATCGGAGATCCGGTATCACAAGTCAAGATGAGATAAAGCATACAGTGGCGAGATCACTGATTCGTTTTCTAATTCGCTATCTGCCCATTTCCCTTCCACTTCTCGTCGTCCGTTGGTGCCGACTTTGCTGGACTACGACACCCTGTCTTCTTCCATCATAGCCCGTCCTGGTCCGATTCCTTGCGAGGTACAACGTCGTTCTCGGAATCCGCCCCCATCCTTGCCTTCTTCGCTTGTGGCGATCTCCCGCTGTTCTCACTACCCGAATCTCTCCTCTCAGTAGTGCTCCTCCGCAAGACTGATGCTCCCGCTGGCGGCTCCGACTGCACGGGTGCCAGTCTGGTCGCACGATTCTGGTCCACTGCTAGTCTCGGAGGCGCAGACCTCGTTACTGTAGTGACTGTTGTTGTAGTACTCTCCTCATTCTGTAGTGGTCGACGTCCAGGCGCCATCCAGCTGAGATCCATGAATCTGGGATCACCACCTGGAAGCAAAAGAGAGCCGGTTTCGGTCCAGTACTCAGCATGTCTTGGGGGAGACGAGGGTCCTATCGCCGAGTGTAACATTGGTGATGGGTTCGGTATAGGTCTTGGTACTGGCTGATGAATGCCATGCTGCGGCTGCTGTTGCGTAGCTGTGCGTCCAGGGTGATTGACTACGAGTGCTGATTGATTGGCTGCTGTACGATACATGCCGCCATTCGGGCTGTGTTGTGTTGGCGATGTCATGCCATTTCCAGGTGGCGGTCTCATGCGGATGCGACTCATGCTTACGTATTCGTCGGTTGTCGCCGTCTGGACGAGTGTCTGTCGCGGTAGCAGTGTTCGCGTGCCTGAACGAGCTGGTGGATCCAATCCTGCACGGTCGGTGCCTCTGCACTGGTTGATCGAGAGATCCTGATATTGAGATGGCTGTGGGAATATGAGTACAGGAGGTGGACCGACGACGATTTCAGATGCTGTTCTGTTAGGAGGCATTGCGGCATAAGGGGGTGATGCGTCCCATATCAGCTCATGAGGGTGATGCTGCGCCGGCAACATAGAATTACTGGGCCGCGGAGCTTGAGGCGCATGCGGGACTTGATATGCCTGCGGGGCTGGAGATGGTTGTGGAGCTTGAGGTGCTTGTGCAGAAGCCGCTGGCGGAGCCGCGGGATGTGATGGCTGAGGCTGCCGGGTTTCTCTCAACTGCCATACTACGTTTCGGAGCAGTATGTTTCGCTGTACTTGTGCCGGCGAAGGATTAGCGGTGTACGACATCTGCCTCAGCCATCGTCTCTGGTCCGGTCCGAAGTAATGCCCTTCTAGAGGAGCTGTGTGCCAATCTCCAGGGTTTGCTACGTAGGAAGCTCGCGCACTTTCGAATGCGAACCACCGTCTCCCGAGGTCTTGCAATTCTGCAACGCTGGGTACACGCCCGGCAGACACCGCTCGTGTACCAGCCATGGGGTCTAAAGAATCTCTTCGTGGCGCAGGTGGGGGCGCTGGGCTTTGAAAGGCATTGAGAGGAGGTCGATTCTGTGCTTGATTTTGCGCAGAGGTATCGCGTGAGTAGGTCGTCGAACCTTGACTATGCGGATCGCTGGCAGCGCTGGGCACCGTTGAAGGGATTTGTGCATGGAGCGCTTGACCAGATGTGCCATCGAGATTCTGGGGCACTTGCTGCTGCTCCTGCGGCTGCTGATTGTCGGCTCTGACCATCGGATTCTGATGCGTAAGGACCGATTGGTTGCTTGTACGTGGGGACTTGGGTTGATAGATGCTATAACGACGTTTCGTAAATTGATGGATATAGAGATCTCATTGTTTGCTTCCAAAGCTGACAAACAGAAGACTTAGAAAAGTCCGTCATCTTCTGTAAGGTGAAAGAACTAGTCAGAGGTGAAGGTGAAGTGAAAAGACACAGATAAAATCGGAAGTGCATCGAAGCAAATGGGTAAGAGTTTTCTTTTTCGAAAATGCAGGAGCGATGCAAGTATTGCCCTTTCATTAAGTAAAGACTCGGATTACTGCAAGCATCAACCTATGCGGGTATCAGTACACACCTTTGCAGTTCTTCCATAATAACGCCATTTCTCATGTTTTCGCTCTAACGTTCTTCGCCATCACGTCCAGTGAATCGTCTTCTTTGAGTGATGCAACCCACGTACTGAGGAAGGGCTTGAAGTCGTCTCTCCTCAGTCGAGCTGCCTCCCGATCCGTTTCTGCCATCTGCATCTCGTCTCTAATCATGTAACGACAACCCGCCTGCTGAGTGACTAACTGAGCGCGGAGTACGAGCAGAGATTCTGCGCTACCTTGGACAATTTGCTGCTGGATACTGCTCGGGACTTCCGCAGTGGAGATGTCGGCTTCCGAGATACCAAATTCAAGGCTCATCGCTTTAACAAGATCTTTCTCTGGCCCATCTTCTTCTGTTCTCGACGTCTGACTTTCACAAGCTTTCGACTGCTGGGTTTCGTCTTTCTTCACATCCCCTTCATGGTCATGTCCGTTCGTCTTGAGTGGTTCTTCGGTTTGGTGCTTCACCTCCGAGGTACCATTGGTCTCCTTGTCCTGGCCATTGAGGACTGTAGCTTGAAGTGAGTGTCTCCATTCAGAACTTTTCTCATCGAGCGCGATCTCGACCCCTCTGATGGACTTGATGTTGACCGCGAGAGCATCCCTGGCGTTGATAATAGGATCTTGCACCACTGCCATAAGACTGAACTCAATCTGACCCTCTGCATATTGCGCCATACGTGCCTGCAGGGCGGGCTTGACAATGGAGAGCCAGTCTTGTCCATCTTCTGGCTTGCCAAGGTTCTGCGGGAATGGATCCATTCCATCAAGCCGCCATACCTCGTCTTTGATAGGCATGTAGGCAATAAAGTGGTAACCTTCGTCGGATATCGAGCCGGTCGCAGTCTCATCAGTATTGTCATCGGAATCGATCTCCTGGTATTTTGCCGTTTGTGTACGTGTGCGGCCAGATCGTCTAGGGGTATCGTGTGGACGATCAGCATCAAGAATAGCTTCCACTTCGATACTCTTGTTGGGTAGAGGTTTGCTGGTGGTGGGCGATACTTTCACCTTCTTTGCTGGCTGCGTACTTGGACTTGAAATGGCTTTCCGTTTCTTGGCATCTTTGATCGCCTTTTCCTGCTTTCGCTTCCAGTCAAGGTCACTATCGAGCATGTCCATTTCCCGAGCAAAGGAGTTGTGGACGATCTTGACATGATTGAAGTCGTCAATAGCTTCACCTCGCTTGTACGGGCTGAGCGATTCCGTGGTCTTCTTGAAGTCGCGAAGTTCGTTGCCCATTCGGAGGTCTGGGATGTTGTTGATGATGTTGAGGATAGCCACGGTGGCGCAAGCATTGTCGGGTACCTGATTGGCGAACCAGAGGTCGTCTGGACAGCTCGATTCGTATGTCTCCTTGGTCCCGGTCTGGTACCGAAATAGAAAGATCATGGCATGGACGGGTTTCCTTGAGTCACATGAGCGTGGAACAGAGAAGACAGACCATGAACAACGTACGGTAGTATCGCAAGAAGACCATTGTCGAGACCCAGGACCTCCTGAATCTTGAGCCCAGAAACGCCCATCTCGCTCATCATGGCGCTGAAGTAGACCTGTAAAAGTTAGCCGAACGCCACGAAATGGAAGCAATCATGACTTACCGGATCAGACTCTATCTCGCACCACCCTCTCCAGGTTGCTGGATCTGGAGTGAAGCCTTCTGGCGATTGACTTCGTGTCTTTTTCGCGGGACCTTTGCGTTTCGCGGCTCCCTTTCTCTTCTTTGGCGGCATCTTGAGTGATGACAGGAAGTACCTCGCAAGTAAGATGGATGGAAGTGTCAGAAAGATGGAACCCAGATATCAGATATGTCACCGCTCATCGTTGAAGCAAGCGCAAACCAAGCACGATATGCGTTATCCGGGGTTTTGCATAAAATGACTCATATCTCGTGTCAATACAAGACATTCTGCTAGATATCGTGTCGACAATAAGATGCGGCTCACGTGTCAATGGTTCATGTACAATAATGTGCCTAATACTGAGCTGGCAACAATGAATCAAGTGAGCGACAGACGACAGCGCGGCAGTCGGAGCAAACGTGACACTAAGCAGCGGGCCGAAACTCAATGCACAGACGCTGCTCGTCACAGGTGAACATCAAAGCTCCAGTCCATACACACTGCGTGCATGAGACTTCGCGTCGCGAGAAACATTCAAACATTTGTATAGGCAGCTACCCTGTCTTTTGCCAAAACCCACGCTTCACCAAATGAACTACTGATCTCACAGTATTGCCCACGGAAGCACGTATCGAGGCAATTCTTTTCCTGCACACGACCAAATTTAGCGCCGGCCTGGCAACACTCCAAACTCGCAGTATGCGATGAACGGCATACCTCGCACTCCCCGCTTACGCTCTTCTTTTCCACAAACACCACAGACGAATCGTCGACCAGATGCGACACCAACAAGTTCCTCAAAGCTGAGCTCACCTCTTCCGGATGTCAGAACCTTGAAGACCGCCGTAACGAGGAGTGAGGGGCCCTTAATACCGCTCGACACAATAGACGCTCCTCAGCAAAGACTTTATGTTGTTGCATTCTATATTGCCCTCTTCGCATGGAGGCTGTACGACTTCAACTATCTCCAAGAGGAGGACACTGAATCATTATGGGGTTTCATGAAATGGGTTGCGATAGATGGCGTCTTTCTGTTTGGTTTGCCGGAGTTGAGGATACCATGGCTGGAATGGTCTTCAGCCACCATGACCTTTGTCTTTCTTGGGCATGCATTATTGAACGGGATATTAATGTTCAGGATACCCTTGCCAGTTGGCGCAGGTTTTGCTGCATTGGGAAAGGTTTTCTACGATCGCGAGTTGGCCATTTCGGAGCGCCACGTGAAGCATTCCAGCATTATGCACAACGAGTCTTTGATCTTGGGAAAGCAGATCATCCACATTCTTCCCGAGGGCTCAGCAACCCTCAACCCTGGTAAAAAATCATTCTGCCTGGACAAGACCCATCCTCAGGTCTACCTACCAATCCAGATCAACCAGACGACTCCGATTGGCATCGATTTACTGCACGTGGACTTCGAGACCAACCAGAACGAGACCATCCACCTCTCATCGTCACAGATCAAGAAGATGATCAAGGAAGCCCAGCGGAATACACAGTCCATCAGTCCCGACCAACCACTTACTCTACGATACCCGGTCAAAGAAACTGGTCTGTATATGCTGCACAAAGTTGTCGACGAATCGAAGTTGGAGGTCAGGCGGCGGCGCACTGGAGATACCCTGGTCGCTGCTTGTCCGCAAGCCATCATCAAGCCTCTAAGCCAACACAGATGTCGAGGTGATCTGTCGAATGTCGAGCTCGAGGTCGTTGGCACTCCACCATTGCAGGTCAGGTATCGCAAGATGATCAACAAGGTCGAGCACGAGGCGCATCTGCAAAGTATTCAACCGGAAGATTTCGCATCGCCACTTACTCAGCAAGACTCCGATGCACTGGTCCTTCGTGGAAATGTCGACGTCTCCTGGGCACGCCCTCAAGCTGTCCTTGTGCCACTGTCCGAGGGCATGGGCACCAGCGGTAGATGGGTATTCTCTCTCGAAGAGGTACAGGATGCTCTGGGCAATGTCGTGTCATATACTGAGCGCGATCACGATAGTCAAGAGAAGCCTCGCGCCAAATCACCACAGCTCCACCAAGAAATCACCGTCCACGAGAGACCCACTGCTATGCTTTCTGGATTTAGCCCTGAGCGGCCACTGAAGGTCGCTCGTGGAAGCGATGCCAGTCTTCCCGTGCAACTGAGCTCCTTGGGCAAAGGTGGCTTCCTCGACGCACCATACCAGCTGGAGTATCTCTTCACTCCGGAAGGCGAGCTTTCTCCAACCGGTGACCACACTGCTTCTGCCAAAGTCAAGAGTGTCAGCGTGAAGGATATGAACCAGCGACCGAGCATTCGCGATCCTGGTCTGTACACACTCAGTGCAGTCTCTTCTGAATTCTGTCTTGGCGAAGTCCTCGAGCCTGCATCATGCTTCTTGCAGAATCCCCCCGAGCCTAGCATCAAGCTGCAAACGGAAGAGATCTTTGACAAGTGCGCTCACAAGGCTATTGGTCTAAGAGTTGGTCTCGACCTTACCGGCACACCTCCGTTCAGAGTCCATTACCTTGTCGAAAGGCGTGGAGAGGGTCACGGACAGACCCAACAGATCTCTATCGCAGGCCTTCGTGGACAGCTCGAGCTCACTCCTCCTACGGCCGGCCACTACACTTACAGGTTCACCGATATTAGTGATGCTACATACAACAGCTTCTCGATACGTGACCAGAATCTTGTATTGGAACAGGACGTCAAACCATCAGCGTATGCGTCGTTTGTCGGTCTGTCAGCCAAACAGAATATCTGTATCGACCAATCCGTGAGGTTCAAGGTTGCTCTCCGTGGCGAAGGTCCGTTCTCGGTCGAGTACGAACTGGTCAGGGGCAACAAGCGGATACCTTACAAGATCTCCGACATCCAAAGCAACGAGGTCGACATCGAGACAATCGCTCTATCCAAGGGAGGCGACTACACTCTTTCTCTTGCGAGCGTCACTGATAGTATGGGTTGCAAGGAGTTTTTGAAGGAGGAGGCAAAGATTAGTGTTCGTAACCAGAAACCAAAAGCAGGTTTCGGTCAAGTTGAAGGTGGACGGTCGATCAAAACACTGGAGGGCAGAAAGCTCGCGCTACCTCTCAAGCTTACTGGTGGCGATGGTCCCTGGACGATTCAGTACCGCAATATTGCAAGACCTGAACACGAGATGCGTGTGGAGCTAAGAAACCCAAACGACAAGATCGATGTTCAGGAAGAAGGTACCTACCAAATCACATCGGTCAGGGATGCTGTTTGTCCCGGTACTGTGGATGAGAGTATTAACACCTTTGATGTCAAGTGGATTGGCAGGCCAAGCATGCGTGTGTCAGAACACTCGTTCGCTGAACGTTCTGGCGACAGGTACATCAAGCACGATGTATGTCAAGGAGAGGACGACTCTATGGATCTACACTTTAGCGGATCACCTCCCTTCGAAGTCAAGTACGAGGAGCACATCCAGCCAGACAGCGGAAAGAAGGCTTTCCGCACCAAAGCGCTCAACGCCGCGCTCGGTGTCTCATCGATCCGCATGGACACTTCACAGGCTGGTGTCGTCGAGTACAATTTCAAGGAGCTCGGCGACTACAACTACGACCATGATAGCAAGCACTTTTCGCCAATTAACATTCGTCAACGAGTACATCCTCGACCAATGGCAGCTTTCGTCACCCCGGGCAAGACATACAGCTACTGCTCAACCGAATCAGAAGGAGAAGAGGTCATCCCGATCAAGCTGTCGGGGGCTCCTCCTTTCACTGTCGATGTCGAGATTAAGCACCACGGAACCGCCAGGCCAGAGATTGTGACCATCTCAGACATTCCTTCAGCCACTCATGATCTTCGTGTGCCTCATTCGAAACTGCACCTTGGTACCTCCGCGATTGCCATCCGTAAAGTTAGCGACAGCCGTGGTTGTGGCCGTACTCTCGATTCGAATCAGCCAAGAGTTCAGATCGCCGTTCATGATGCACCATCCATCACTCCAATGGAGCAACAGACAGACTTCTGTGTTGGCGATCGCATCTCATACTCACTCTCGGGACAAGCTCCTTTCACGATCGTCTACGACTTTAATGGCGTCTCTCGCAAAGCCAGTGTTTCGACAAACACATTCCGCCGTCTGGCCAAAGAACCAGGTGCTTTCACCATCACCAGTATCCAGGACTCTGCCTCTGGCTGCAAAGCGGCGGCGCATCTTGCCAAGCAGATCCACGGCATGCCGTCCGTGCAAGTCTCCAAAGGCAAGGAGTCTTACGTCGATATTCACGAAGGCGGTGAAGCAGAGATCACATTCGATTTTACCGGTACGCCCCCATTTGAGTTCACATGGACGAGATCGACGAATGCGAGAAAGGGTCATAGAAGTCAGGTCCTGGAGATGCGCAGCGATGCTAGCGAAGAGTACAGCATGACGATCCGCGCGAGTGAGGAGGGTACATATGAGGTCGTGTCGATCAAGGACAGACACTGTGCTTATGCAAAAGACGGTGTTGATTTCACCGCAGCGAAGAAAGGGAAACTTCTTACGTATTAGTTCGATAGCGTTGTAGTTTCCATATCATTTCACCACGTTCAAACCATGACTCGTGAAATATATGCATATCGATCATGGTATCTTGACCTTCCGCTCCCTGTACTGTCATCACATCATCTACTGCCCATTCTGCCTCCTATCCATAGCATCCAGCGCGCGCTTGAAGATATTGACGACGACATCCGTATCCTCAAGGCCGACACTGAACCTGATAAGATTCTCCTCACACCCGTACTTAGCCGCCCACTCCAGCTCACCATAATGCGCGAGCAAGACAAACGGGCTCGCGAGTGTGAAATTCGTCCCCAGACTGGGGCCCTTGGCCGTATTCATATTATCATAAAACACCTTCGCGTCCTCGATATCGTAGAAAGTGCAACTGAGCAAGCCGCCGTAGCCACCGTTCGGCAAGCGGCAGGCGTCGTAGTACTTCCGCGAGGGCGCGTGTTTGGGGTAGTTGACCTGCTTGATGCGCGGGTGCGCGAGCAGGACGTCGCAGATGGCTTCGGCGTTGGCGTTGATGCGCACGATGCGCGAGACGAAGTCGCGGCTGTTGCGCTCCAGGAACAGGGCGTCTTCTTCGAAGAGTGTGTCTTCGTACTCGTGCGCGAGGGTGTGCTTGAGCAGCGAGTGGTATTGCGATTTGGGGTTCAGGATCATCGAGCCGCCCATCACGTTGCTGTCGCCGCTGAAGACTTTGGTCAGACTGCTCACGACCACGTCGGCGTGGGGCAGCACGTTGACGTTCAGGAAGTTGCCGATCGTTTCGTCGATGACGATCGCGAAGTCGTGGGTGTCGGCGAGGGAGCGTAGGCGTTGTAGGTCGGGTGATTTGAGGAGTGGGTTACCCGGGAATTCGCAGAAGAGAGACAGGAAGCGTTCGCCGTTCTTGAGTCGTTGTTCGAGATCGTCGATGTCTTCGGCAGAGCCGTCGCCGTAGAAGACTGCGCCTGGTCCCCATTTCTCGAGAATCTTGAGCGTGTCGACGTACGGGAAGCCGAACATGATACTCTTCCTCTTCTCGCGCGCGGCCATCATGATGCGGTGGGTGTTGAAGATGGAGCTCATTCCGGTCGGGAAGAGGTAGACGTCGTCTACCGAGAAACCATGTCTACCATCGATCTTTTCTACTTCTTCCGGGTGCGCGAGCGCCTCCTCCAGGTCCATGTGCTGAGAAAGAGATCCGGCTATCCTTCGTCTCACAGCGAGCTTTGCTTGAGCGGCGAATTTCGGACTGAGGTTCCTGCCAAAGCGTTCTTCCACAAATGCAGTCGGATCTTGCCCATCAGCCGCGCCGTCTCCATTCATGTGTCCGTCTTCTTCATCTGGCAACTTTCTTTGGTATCGCCTAGGCCCCTTCTTCATGCGTGGCGCCTCTTCCAACGTGCTCTTCTCTACCATGAGTCCAGTATGATAGGCTTTCTCGCAGAACTCTGCCCTTCTACTCGATACTCCATCTCCAGTATGTTGCCACACCTGCTTCGCGATCGGCCAGTCTTCGGCCGGGTAGAGGAGTGCGCATATCTTTGGCAGGACGCGCTGAGTGTCGTCGTACGACTTGTGAGGGTCTGGAACAAACTCCAGCACATGCAATTGAGACGTTGGGTATCCAGGTTTCTGCGCTTGAAAGAAGTCGATCGCGCGCTTCGCGGCTGCCTTGGAAGGAAAGAGCATAGCTTTGTCGCCTGAATGTCCATATTTGGCTACAATTGTGGCGGCGAATCGCTGAATGGTTGGGTGAATGAAGAATCGAGGATAGCCACATTTCATCTTGCTAACAACCCAGTCCTGGCCCTCTTCGTACCCTACATTGGCAGCCCATGTCGGCAAAGAAACACTGACGGCGTGGGGCGTGTCCGCGGGAATTGTCTCTCCGATGTTGTCGTTAAAGACCAGTGCTCCAGGCATTGTGGCGTTTGTTTTCCAGATAGACAGTAACGTAGTAAGTCCAAACGCAGCAGTATATATATGTAGAAGAATTTCTCGAGAGCTCGCGTGATTTATGTATGGAGGAGAGTTGGTGCCGACTTCGGGTAAGAAAAGTTGGAGTCACACTCGGGATCTGGAACTTGGGCCCGGCATTGAGTTGCCGCAGGTTATCGATAAGATCTGGGTGTCGTGTGTGTCATCTCCACGTGCGGTATCGTTCCGCAATCTTATTGCTGGACCCTGCAGCCTCGGCCAGAATTTTTGGACAGAGCTTGATATTTTTTGGAATGATCGTTCTTTGTATTGGACAGCATATTTGACATAATGGCTGTACCTGCAACGAAGAGACGCAAGCTGAGTCATTCACCGGTGGAAGAGAAGGAAGAAGACAATGCGTCGTTCGAGTCTTTCGACGAGCATGACAACGAGGACGGAGTTGAGGAGTCGGGCGATGATGCTGTAGTGGCTGTCGCTGCAGACGAGGACCCGGTCATTGAAGAGGAGGAGGAGGAAGAAGATGAGGACGACGACATGGAAGATGATGACGATGTAAATGAGGAAGAAGGGGACGGAGACTCGGACGAAGACCCGGACGAAATTGAGGACGAAGCAGATGGCGCTCAACCAGACCAATCCACACCGAAAGTCGCTGCGAAACCAAACCCGAAGAGGAGCACTGCGTCTGCCGACAACAACGCTTCGGTGTCCTTGACAGGAGGAACCTTCAAATCGAACATGTTCAAACTCCAGGTTGACGAAATGCTCGCTGAGATTCGACCGAAGCACGGCAAGAAGGAGGCCGCCGCCGAAGAGGCGCTTCACAAGCTCAAGGGTATCATCGAGGGTCTGCCCGCGACCAAGCCCGCGACGATCGCTGATGCAGAGCGAGACTTGATCAAAAAGCGAGTTGCGATACCGTTTCCTGATCCGAAGCCGCCGCACGATGCGCAGTACAAGCTGGAATATCAGAAGCCGGTCAACATCAACGTGGTGGGAAGCCACGCATTAAAACTAGCGACAAGGACCAATACGACCTGTGTCATCGATATGGTCGTCACGATGCCGCCGGAGCTTTTCCAGGAGAAGGATTATCTCAACCACCGGTACTTCTACAAGCGCGCTTTCTATCTCGGATGCATCGCAGCTGGCCTGCAGAAGCAGGTTGGAAAGGACATGGTTCTGCGGTTTGTGAACTTCCACGAGAACCCGCTCAAGCCCGTACTTGAAGTGTCTCCTAAAGAAAGCAAAGATGTCGCACAGCGCTGGCAGATTCACATCATTCCGGTGTTGTCGCCCAAAACTTTCTCGAACGACAAGTTGTTGCCATCGAAGAATGCAGTCAGACTTACCAAGTCAGAAGACACGCAAGACGGCGCTTCGACTCTCTCGGCTACGCCATTCTACAACTCATCGATACAAGCAGACCGTCAGGTCACTGCCTATCTCAAGCTGATACTTTCAGCATCGATCAAAGCGGCAGCTTTCAGAGACGCGTGCTTGCTAGGCCGAGTATGGCTCGGTCAAAGGGGACTATCAAGTGCCATCTCGGACGGTGGATTTGGTAACTTTGAGTTCATAGCCACAATGGCTGTATTACTCCATACTGGCGGCTCGACCGGAGGGGCAGCTCTTTCACCGGGTTACAGCAGCTACCAACTATTCAAGGCAACACTACAGTACTTGTCAGCGAAGAACCTCTCGAACCAGCCGGCTGTATTAGAAGCTCCTGGCATCAGACTGGAAAGCATGGATGGTTGTCCGATCTTCTTCGACGGAGCTCGCAGCCACAACATCTTGTTCAAGATGACATCCTGGTCTTACAAGCACGTGCGATCCGAGGCGAGGACTACGCTCTCTATGCTCGGAGATTCCTTGCTCGACCAGTTCGAGGCCACGTTCATCTTGCGAGAGAATGCGCTGCATCAGAAATACGACGTTGTACTCACACTACCGACACAAACCCTTATCGCTGGCTCTACCGACGACCGAAACGCTTTGGAGCTATACAGCAAGCTGAACTCGGTCCTGACAAAAGGCTTGGGTGACAGAGTCACTCAGGTAGTCATTCTGCCCTCGAAATCTTTAGCTTGGGAGCTGGGTACCGCTAGACCATCATCACAGCACAAGGGCGAGACCACGATTGGCTTGACAGTGAACCCGGCGAACGCAAACAGAACGATCGATCACGGACCTCCTGCTGAGAAGAAGAAGGAAGCGGCAGACTTCCAGAAGTTCTGGGGTGAAAAGTCAGAGCTGCGTCGATTCAGAGACGGCAGCATCTTGGAGTCACTGATCTGGTCAAACGACGAACGTGGCCAGTCGATCTTGCACCAAGTCATCACCTATCTTGTGGAAAGACACTTTGGCGCTGCTTCGGCAGCGGCGCTCAAGTTTGTCGGTGACAGCTTTGCGCGCCTTGTGCGTCAGAACAATGGTACTACACCATTTCAACCACTCATCGATGCGTTCAAGACTCTCGAAGACGACATGCGTGGAATGGAAGACATCCCTCTCGCCATGCGGTCCATCGCCGCCGCAGACGAACAATTGCGTTACTCCTCGATCGACGTACCGATGAGCAGCGCCGCACGAACCATGAAGCGACCAGCAGATGTTGTAATCCAATTCGAGTCCTCTGGCCGCTGGCCCGACGATCTGCTCGCGATTCAGCGTACCAAGATTGCCTTCCTACTAAAGATCAGCGAGTGCTTCACGACCACCAACCCCTCCATAACCTCCCGGGTCGGTCTCGAGAACACAACCTCGGACTTCCTGAACCAAGGCTTCCTCGACGTCGTCTACCCGACAGGTGCCGCTTTCCGCCTCCGCATCCACCACGACCGCGAACAAACGCTGATCGAGCGCGTGCTCAAGGACAAGACAGGCGCGCCGTCGACACGCGATGCAGCAGCTCAGGCTCTGGCGGCGTATAAACGCGACTACATCCGCTTACCAGCACACACGCAAGCGCTGCAGAAGCTCTGCACGAGATATCCAGCGCTCTCACCCAGTATCCGACTCGTCAAGAAGTGGTTCGCGTCACATCTGCTCAGCAGCCACATCCCTGCGCCCCTGATCGAACTCTTCACACTCCGCTCTTTCACTACACCGTGGCCATGGACTGTGCCATCGAGTGCAAAGACGGGCTTTCTGCGCACGTTGTCGTTCCTCTCGCGCTTCGACTGGCGTGCGGATCCTCTGATCGTGGACTTGGGCGATCTGAAGATCGACGACGTGAGTGCTATCACGACCCGTTTCGAGGCGTGGAGGAAGCTTGATCCGAGTCTCAATCGCGTAGTGATATTTGCTGCGTCAAGTGTTGATGGCGACGGCGCGACGTGGAGTGATGGACGGCCTTCGAAGGTCGTCGCTGGGCGAATGACTGCGCTTGCGAGAGCTGCGACAGAGGAGGTGCTCAGGGCTGATTCGCAGGTCGATGCTGCCTCGCTCTTTGTTAGCCCGCTGCAAGACTACGATTTCGTACTGCATCTCAACGGTGCGTTCTGTGGATTAAAGAAGAAGCGGTCGTCGTCTTCGGCATTCAAGAACCTTAACATGGATGAGGGAGGTTTGCTCGATCCCGAAGCTGTCGGACGTGATCTTGTCAAGGATTATTTAGAGGAGATGCAGGGCCTCTACGGCGATTCTGTGCTCCTCTTCTATGGTGGACAGGACAGCAAGGTCATCGCTGGCTTATGGAGCCCGTTCACGACAGCGAGACGCGCGTGGAAAGTCAACCTGGGCTACTCTACTCGTCCTGTTGCAGCGACTGAGAACGCGTCTTCGTCATCGAAGACAGAGGGCGAAACTGTTGAAGCAGAGCTGAACAAGGAGGCGATCCTGGGGGAGATGGCGCGTCTTGGCGGCGATCTGGTGGAGAAGGTGGTGGTGAATAGGTGAAACCAAGACAGCCATAGAAAAAGTAAGCCGCCACTGTATGCAGAGTTTGATCATCGCGAATACCTATCTTATATTCGACGATCTTGTGCGGTCACGCTGCATTTGACGATCACGTCTCGATTTCGACCCAGTTTTCAGGATGAGCAGGACTGTCGATGCCTCACGTCTTGGCTGATCCCTCGGTTGCGATAAGTCGCAGCTCAACAGAGGCAAAGTGTGCTTGTTTCGCTGGCTGACTGCTTGGCTGACCAGCTCGATTGTAAGGCAGTAAGCAAGGTGCAAGTTGTGCTTGTTTTGGACCTCATCGATTGACTACATCGACTGGGCTATCGGTCACAGTCAAGATCCAGATTGGGCTTGTTTCCATCCCTCATTGCTTGGCTGACCTCGTGGAGATGTCATCGTTCTGAGCTGTAACAGAGAGCGGTCGGAAGCCCTCTGTGCTATCAAAACAGTGAAGTCGGCGTGTGTAGACATGGTGTAGAGGCAGCCTTCAGCAATAGGAGACCAATATCAAATCATCGGATGTCGGTCAGGTGATCTGGTTGTCGTCTGTGCTGCTGCTATCGGTGCATTACAGATGCACTACAGAGCAGAAGTATGATTGGCAATAAAATACCATAGTCAGATGTGAGCCAAGCCGAGGTTCGGAGCATGGCCGTCACGTACTGTAGAGTCTTTAGAAACGCGAGAGTAATTCGACCCAATCACAAGCTGGGTGTCGACACGAGATATCCTTATTCTTTCCACCGGTGAAGGTTTTTCGAAACTTAAACGGCGCATTTTATGAGTGCATCTGCTCGGAGATGAATCTTCGTTGTCCACGATGTATCTCGAATAGACACGATGAACGGTATGGTGAAATGCTTGACTGACTTGGCAGACCGTTATGGAAGTAGAGGTATCGAATTGATGGACGAAGCCGAGCACGTGGGCTTGGTATCTGTCAGCCTCGGAGGTCTGTCGGGGCTTGTTGTACTGTATACAGTAGAAAGCAAAAGGGGCGGTCAATGCATGTCTTGGTATGATGTAGAAGCGCGACGGTCGCGCGACGTGGATACCATGAATGCAGTATTTGGCGTGTCTGATGGAGGGTCGAGAACGCAGAGGCGGTAAGAGATGGTCTCATCATGATCGTAGCCAAGCGGCCGGAGACATGGATACCGCATGTCAGTCAAGTCCGGGGATACAGTTTCGAGTGTAGTCAGTATATGCGATAGGGAATATGCGATAGGGAGCGAGATCAAAGATCGTCACTGAGATCTGCTGCCTGAGTCGTGTCAAAGATCGCCCTGTACTGTAGCTTCTTGCAGACCAGAGTAGGCTTTGACACCAGTCTCTGGACAGTGGGTTTGATAGACATTTTCGTTTTCGGTAAGTTGACCGATGCCACCGTCCAGAACAAGTGATGAGCGTAAAGCTATGGAACCCTCTTCGTTCGTTCTTGCTAGGCGGATCAGGGTCCAGGACTTCGAGGCCCTCCGGGTGCCGCATGTCGCTGGGCTCGACCGATGCCGTACGGTATGCCGCTGAGCAAGCCGAGACGGTGCAGTGCTATACCATTCCCGAAGCCGAACAGTGACATTCATTGAAAAATTTTCATGAAGCCAAGAGTCCAACGCAACTCACGCGCGCCTTCCATAAATTGTTATTTTATTGAAGCTGTCGTTTCGGTAGGGTCCACCGAGACTGCCCAAAGCAGCGTGGGACCACCCGACCCCATGGACCCTGGCGCAGAAGCTAGAAGTCACTCTCCCGCAGTTGACAAAGCAGGAGTTAGAGCGACGGGAACCACTGGGACAGTCGCAGCTTCCCCCGTGGTTGATTAAACGTTTCTCATTGGCCGGTTCAACCTCATGATTCCATCTCACCTTCGCCGCGTCCGAAGCCCATTTCTCACCATCCCCAGGCTGCACTGCTCAAGTGCTTTTTCCAGCACGCGACACCGCCACGCTTAGGGGAGATCCGCACATCGAGATTTGTGTATGCCAATCGGAACATGCGACAATGCAATAGTTGCCTGCAGGCAATATTCCGCCTGGGCCCGCCCGAGGCACAAGGCCAGACGCGATGTTTCTGTTCCTGGCATCTACCGACGCGGGGTCAGCAGTGAGCATGCGACAGTGGAGCGTAGCACTGTAACTCAGAATCATCTCATCTCGGTATATCGCCGAACAAATGGATGAGAGACATGAACTACTGTATTCTCACAGCGACGTCGTTTGAGATCATTTCAGCCAACGGTCAAACCGGGACACAATACGGTACACAACGGTCGGCACGGTTCTGATATTCTTCTCGGTGTAGCTGGTTGGTATTGGGGAATTGCTTGTTGCCAGATGCAAGCCATGGATGGCAAAGCGAATTGCATGACCCAAACATTCAAGCCACACGTGCGTATCAAGCACAACTGCCAAGAAAGCCATCGAGACCATCTGACATTATGTTGAGCTTGGGAATAGCACCGAGGCGAGACAAGTAGCTTCGTGCTCGGCCATGTTGCGCTTATCATGATGAAGGCTGAGAGTTTTTGCAGGGGAAGGCCTCACTGCCAAGTGGAATAGCGTCGCATCAAGCACAAGCAAGCATGATCACAAAGTAAGCTGAATGGATCGGACATACCGACCTAGCGCTCACAGGTTGCAGAGCCAAGAGGAGGAACAAGGTGTGATGCAACAAGGTGTTGTATACTGCATACTGTAGCTTCTCGCACACAGGCGTCGTCTAGACGCTATCAAAAATGCCCGATGAACCACAGATATGCTCAATTCGGAGAAACAAATGCTGGCACATGACTGATGGGCAGTCCTTTTTTCCTTTTCCTACCACATTTGACCGACCGAGGGGCTCGCTCTTGCTCGGCAATGGTGTGCAGGACCCAAAGAAAGGATCCAAAGCGAGAGTGGTGAGGCGTGTCACTCACTAGACAAACCCACAGCTCCCAAGACTCTGGACGAACGTCTGCAAGGTCTTGGCTGTTGCAGTTCTCCATGCACAGCGAACCACGAGCAACGACATGGCTTTCTGATTGGTTGTATAGCGTCAAAACTAGGCGTCTGATGCAAAAACTCTGGGTGCGACTCGCCCGCTGCGCACGTTCTCGAAGGCCGCTAACAGCTGCCCTAACTTTGCGCTAGCACCTCCACTAGCTTACCTTAAACGACCATCAACCGGCTACCGTACCTAGACGCGACCCTGTCGGAAACTTTACTATCTCAGGCGAGCAACATACACATTAATAAAGCCCTCGACATCTGCTCCTCTGCTCACAGCCAGACTCACACAGCAGTTCATCCTCTCCCTTACTCTTCGACACTCGACTTCCTTCTTGGTTGTTGAGCTTTCTGTATACAGTTGACGAAGACACACTACTATTCTTACTCGACTCCAGGATACACAGTAGCAATGGCCGCCGCTCACAACTCCGCCGAGGTCAGGACTGCCGGTGGTAACGCCGCCTTCCACAACTTTCACAACGACTACGCACACATCGCCGACCCAAACGAGCGCAGACGTCTTGCTCTTGCTGAGATTGACAAGGCCAAGTTCGGTTGGTACCACATTCGCGCCATCCTCGTCGCCGGTACCGGTTTCTTCACCGATGCCTACGACATCTTCGCCATTGGTCTCGTGACCAACATGCTTGGTGTCGTCTACTGGCAAAACGCCAAGAAGAACCCAGGAAAGATCCCTACCAACTCCGACACTGCCATCAAGGTCGCTACCTCTGGTGGTACCGTCATCGGTCAATTCGGTTTCGGTTGGGCTGCTGACCAGGTCGGTCGTAAGCGCATGTACGGTCTCGAGCTTATCCTCATCATCTTCGCAACTCTCGCCCAGGCTCTCACTTCTTCCTCTCCATCCATCTCCATTGTCGGTATCATTATCTTCTGGCGTGTTCTCATGGGTATTGGTATCGGTGGTGACTACCCACTTTCCTCTATCATTACCTCCGAGTTCGCTACTACCCGCTGGAGAGGTGCCATGATGGGTTCCGTCTTCGCCATGCAGGGTCTTGGTCAGTTCGGTGCCGGTATCATTGCTCTCATCGTCACTGCTGGTTTCAGGGAGTCTCTCCAGAGCGGTTCTTCTGTTGCCCACTGTGGTGGTGTCTGCGGTCTTGCCGTCGACAAGATGTGGCGTGTCATCATCGGAATGGGTGCCGTTCCAGGTTGCATCGCTCTCTACTACCGTCTTACCATCCCAGAGACTCCTCGTTACACCTTTGATGTCTCTCGCGATGTCGTCAAGGCTGGCTCCGACATCAAGTCTTACCTCAACAACAAGCCAGAGGGTATTCCAGATGAGATTGCCCGTGTCCAGGCCGTCCGCGACAACGCCAACCAGCTTGCCGTTCCAAAGGGTTCCCTCAGCGACTTCTGGCGCCACTACAGCCAGTGGAAGTACGGAAAGGTCCTTCTCGGAACTGCTGGTTCTTGGTTCCTCCTCGATGTTGCTTTCTACGGTGTCTCCCTCAACAACGCTGTCATTCTTCAGGCTATCGGCTACTCTGGTGGAGCTAACGTCTACGAGATCTTCTACAACACCGCTGTCGGTAACATTATCATTGTCTGCGCTGGTGCCATTCCAGGTTACTGGGTCACCGTCGCTCTTGTCGACACTGTCGGTCGTAAGCCAATTCAGCTGATGGGTTTCTCCATCCTCACCATCATCTTCTGTATCATGGGTTTCGGTTACAACGTCATTGGAACTCACGGTCTCCTTGCCTGCTACGTCCTTGCCCAGTTCTTCTTCAACTTCGGTCCAAACGCCACCACTTTCATTGTTCCTGGAGAGTGCTTCCCAACCCGCTACAGATCTACCTCCCACGGTTTCTCTGCCGCCTCTGGAAAGATCGGTTCCATCATCGCCCAGGCCGCCATCGCTCCTCTCCGTACCCGCGGACATGTCACCACCGCCAACGCATCTCCATGGTTGAACCACGTTCTCCAGATCTTCGCGCTCTTCATGTTGCTCGGTGTCTTCACTACCCTGTTGATCCCAGAGACCAAGCGCAAGACTCTCGAGCAGCTCGCTGGTGAGGTTCCAGGTACCCCAGAGTACGACCCATGGCTCGCTGGCCACACCGGTGCTGCCCAGTACGAGGAGCGCAAGGGTTCCGACTCTGAGCACGATGTCGGCAAGCAGGATGTTTAAACAAAAGTCACTATCTGTTTGAGCAGTAGATGATGTTTGCATCGCTGTCTGTCGCTATTTCTCGTTACTATTTAATTTTCATACTCATCGATACCACACTTTCATAGATTGTTCTCAAACTCATCAGTATTACTTCACTACCATCTTCGTCGATCATTGTGATTGTTACATGTTCACCATCGCCATTAGAACTAGTTACCGCTATTCTCCAGTCGCGTCGCTGTCGACTCCATCAAAACATACAAGTCTATTATTTCCACCGTTTCAATTCTCAACGGTCGACGAGACCCGCCGCCTCCTCGACCACCAACGGTTTCAACGTCGATTCCCGGCCGTCGGCCGCGACAGGCTACATTGACCTAGTATTTACACCTCTGCCCCAACCAATCGCAGCCCAATATGGACCATTGTGTCAGATCTGTTTCATTTTATTTCGACCCCCTGGCCATTATCACTATTATTGTTTACCTGCGCCAACCGCTACTGCCCGCTCGGTGATTGCGCAATATAGACTATTAGAGGTGATCGCCGACTAGGATCCCGTCGCGGTAATTGTTACCCTGCTCACGGCGACCGGGCGAAGTTGCGACCTCCTGGCCCGTTCGCGTACCCACCGGGTGGAGATTCAGGAATTCGCACCGTAGACCGAGATCGAGAGCGCGGTGGTGGGGAGCAGCATGTCACTGGGTCTGAGTCTGAGAACGACCCGTACTTGGTCTGTGGACTTTGGGGGTCTGGAGCCGGAATCTTTGCGAGTGGAAAATTTGTGGATAGCGACTGTGTTAGGACTTCGCCGATGGAGGAGTCGTTGAGATCGCATGCGGATCCGAGGTCTCAAGATCGGGAATGACTCTTGTTTATGATGGAGTAAGAAGGATAGGAAAGGGAGATGACTCGAGGTATTGCATTGGATAAGGTAGTTGTGCGGCTTGTCACTTGACAGTGGTGATCGCTGTCACATGCAGGTCCGTGCTTCCTCGGTTCTTCTCTGCATGAGATTTATATTGATCCGCAGCGTGCACGCTAAAACTTGCTCATACGCATGCAGAGTCGGGAGTTCCGTGCGTACGACTTACTGCGCCGCAATCTATTCCACTGTGCCAACTGCATAGTCAGTTGCCTTGCCGCAGCCACTTGTTGGTGAAGTGTCATACGGCCTCGACGAATCGCATGGGTTGGACGCCAATTAGCATGGTATTCTTGGCGAGTCATCTGCGCGGAAATTGTAGACGCGTAGACGACGATCATTCGGCAGCAGAACTCCATGGAACAATCTTACTTGCATGAGATACGGCTGAGTGCATGCTGCAGGCTCCCCTACCCACCCCCGTCGGATGCCGTGTGCGAATGCATCGCGCAAGAAAGACTGCATCCGATTCGTCGGGTGGTGGTATAAATCAATTACGGCGATCCTAGTTCGAGTCCTTAATGCTGATCCGGATTGTGCCTTAGTAATCGATCACAGTAGGTCCTTCTATAACGACGTACTCAAACCACTTCAACATTCGTCAACACGATCACACCAGCTGAACACAAAATTACAACGCCCTATGTGGACTGTACACGTTGACAATAGCTAATCACCTCTTTATGGCGAATTTCAGATAGGATAGCACCTATAATAGTGACATCTTTTACATGACTATAACTGTAGATGACTATTAGAGGTAAGTATAATAGAGTAAGGCTGCGTAAGATTTTCCTTCATCGATGCTCTATCTTTCGGCTCTACTGCCTGTCCTCGCCCCGTAGCCTACCAAATAGGTAGCCTACATTTTCCATCCCTACCTCCACCCTCTCTGCCGGTCCATCCTCTGTCAACCTCTCTACCGCCCTCATAGCGGTCTTAGATCTCGTACTGCAAATCTCGGCAATCTCCCACAGGAATTGGTCGGCGAGATCGTGCCATATCTTGGTGCTGGTAGTCGAAAGGCAATTGTCACCATTGACAACTTTTGCGGTCGTATCGTTAATAACAGCGCTACTTGCAGATTCTTCTCGACCAACGCCGAGGATGTCATTACACCTGCATACTGGAACCCAAGCAATACACCGAAGCCTCATCTTGAGCTGAGACCAATCTCAAGCGATCAATTCGACAAGATCAAGTTGCAGACCGCGCCGACGACACAAAGCAGGCCATGGTCGGCTGGGCTCTTACTGTGAAATGTCCAGAACTCACTCGCTTGGAGTTTGTCAAGACAGATCTTGTGACGGACATCTTCTCCAAGTTGCTTCCACACCTGCCCAAGCTGAAGCAAGTCGTCATCGAGAAGTGCTATAGCGTCACCAACGATGCAGTCCTTCAATATTTCACAAGTCAGCCAACCGAAATCGAATTGACCTTTGAGCCGACTGGTGGACAGGCTATAGGCTGCATGATGAAGGGGAAGCCATTGATCGTGGACGACGCACCAAAGGAGCTTGATTCCAGCTGAACTCTCGTTATTCATGTCATTGGTGTATGCTCGCTTGTCTTCGGCGATCAGACGATTAATACCCGTAACAGCAGTAAAGAAAGCCGACGTTGCGTCTGGCTTCGCATCTTCATCGAACGTATCGGTGTCGATCTGTGCAATAAGCGCATCCTAGGCGGCATCGAACTCGAGCTCTCTCTTGTTCGGGATATAGAGAACCGCTTTCAACTTTCGGAAGAAGGAAGACGACTTCAAAAGGAGTTGTGGCTGATGTGCCTTGATGTGACGGCTCCATTTTAATAGTAGAGTGAACATGACCTTGTCGTAGTTTCTGGCATTGTTGATCGAGACAGACGTCCTTGATCATTCCTTAGGTGTTCTCAAAGGTTCTTTTACGAAGACTGATGAGCTGAGCTGAATTCAGAGAGAGCTGCTTCCTAACCGACGATGATGGGGGCTCTAGATTAAGGGACGGCGTTACACAGTGGGCTCACAAGACGACGAGGGAACTGGTATATGAACATGTGCGTAAAATTAATGTAGTAGTACGACGAACGAGGATTATCTTACTGCAAATAGTCCTTCTGACAGTCACGTGCCTCAATTCGGAACTCAAGCACAACAGAAGCTACGTTCGGCAGGGTCACCTTAGCGGGCGATCTTCCGCGGACCTACTCCACACGACATTTGTGTCAACTCCAAGTCTCCAAGTATCTCGACACTCACACGATCATCTTTGGGTATCTGTACAATGGCAGAAATGTGGGTCATAATACACTTGCAACACGAATGAGGACTGACATGATGACCAGAGAGGTCGCTTCTTCGGTGGCTCCGCCCTCTCCCAGCCGCTTACCAACAGCAGACAAAGGCAACAAGCGACCGGCGCAAGACAATGGAGACGCCGACAGACCAAGCGCATCACCCAAGCGACAGCGCGTAGCATCAGCTGACGCCGACAAGCCCGCGCAGTCTCACGAGCCTCTCACATCACCCAAACGAGCGCGACCCTCCCTCGACGAGCGCAAGCGCAACAAACGCCTCTTCGGCAATCTGCTCAGCACGCTCTCCCAAAAAGCGCCCACAAGCACGACACAGCGCCGGCGCGAAGAGATCGACTCACGGAAGCGTGATGAACTAGCCGCGCGAACAGCCGAGCTCGAAGCACGGTTCGAAGAGCGAGCGGCGCGGACTCTGGCGGTGCGGAAGCGGAGTCAGAGAAAGGTGGAGGAGAGGGCGCTGAAAGTGCGGCATGAGGGCATGAGATCTATGGCTGGGTGTCTGAGGACCGAAGCGAAACCGAGGTTGTTCTGGCGGCCGTGGGAGTGGAGGCCGGAGGAGGAGGCAAGGGTGTTGAGACAGAAAGAGGATGTTGAAGTGGAGATCCAGAGGGAGGAGGAGGAGTTCGAAGAACGCATGAAGAGGAGATCGCTTGAAGATGCGGACGGAGAGAAGACCGGGGCAGACGCTGTGATGACCGAGAGCGCCGAGAAGGCACCCAATGGGCACGGACACGAGAGTAATGGGCGGAAGGAGGAGGAAGCCATCGTGATGACGGAAGCCGAGGGCGGAGACGCTGGTCAAGTGCCTCAGCCCAATGAAGTGCCGAACGAAGCGCCTGACCAGCAGGCGCAATCAGAGGAAGCGCAACGCCGGAGTAGCGTGGACGAAGCCGGAGACGCTATGGCTGACGCGGGAGAAGACACGCTGATGTACTAGTGGTACCCATCAGTGCGATCACATCACGCTCCTCACTACAGTCTTCAGGAAAGTATAATGTCATGAGATATCCATCAAAACGCGCTACACTAGGTATCATCGTAAGAAGAACGAAGGAAATTCAATCCACGCTTGCAATGCCTATCATGATTTGACCTTGTTGACCTTTTTCTTCTCCCAAGCCTCCTTCAAGGCGTCGAGCCTTTCTCCTGTCACGCGCATAGCGTCTTCTGCTTGTCCCTGTTTCATGACCAGCTGATCCAATTTGCGACCCATGGCGTTACTCTTGATGGCTTTTTTCCTCATCTGGACGCTGTCGCGCTGATGCGGAATGCCGTCTTCGAGGCCGACTCTACCTTCCAGCCAGTCCCAGAGCTCGGCCTCTTCGCGTTGCCACATTGCTTCGTACGCCGCGAGTCTCTCTGGTTGTGTCAAGGGGTATCCTACGCCGGCACTACGTCTTCCAGATCCGAAGAACCATGATTGTGCGAGGAGCAGAACCAAAATTCCGATGATGAGTTGCGTCGAGATGAGAGGTCTGACGATGCTGCCTATAGGCTCGAGCAGACCCCGCAATGGCTCGAGGGGACCCCACGATGCTGACTGTTCAACTTTGGTAGCAGAAGCAGAAGCACGCTCAGCCTCGGCGCCCACCGTGTCGAAAGTCTCCTTTCTGCGCCTGCCTTTGCCCTTGCCACGAGTTTGGCCTTTGACTGGAGGTTTCGTAGTTACTGCTGCTTTGACGGCGGCCACGATGTCCTTGACATACTGTATCTGACCATCGTTTGCACCTTTCTCAATAGGACCTGTTTCGGTGTTAGCCACTATGGACAGGCAACTCGTTGCAGATGCTTACCTTTCAGCCAACTCTTGCCGGACCATTCGACTGTGCACGTGGCAATGAAGCGCGTGGTATTTGCAGGACCCCACATAAGACAGTATCTGGTCTTTGTAAGAAAGACATTGCCGCTGGGCACATCCGGTGTACCCGTGCTGCAGTCAACACTGACTGATTTTGTGAGGTCGAATTCTAGCAGATTTGCGGTTACCAGACACTTCGTTTGTTTGGGGCCGATAGGAGCATTGAGAGGCTTGATGTAAGAATAAGCAAACGTCCTGTGGCTGTCGTCCAGACCAGTCTTATCGTCTTCGTACGAAACCTCCTTCGACTGCTGATCTTCGACAAGCCACTTCTTCATGAATGCGCCAGACGCTGGCCCGAACAAGATCGAGTAGATCTGGCCAAGCGGAGCAGGAAGCGTGGTGTCAATCAGTGGTCGGTCATAGTGAGTCGATGAGTCTGTACATTCAGTCGGCTCGTGCAGTGGCGGTCCAGGGAAATCTGCCGCAACAGCTGCGCCAGTGATGATAGCATCTGCGCCTTCCAGGCCCTTTGGACCGCCAGAACCAGGAGAGGGGATGAGCGAATGCATCGGCTGTGTCGAAGCTTTCCGCATCACAGGCGCATTGTCACCAATGTCACTTCCAGCAATACTACCGTTGGCTCCTGCCTCGGTGAAGCTGCCGAAGTCTTCACCATCTTCTGCGTCTTCGTCGTAAACATCGTCAGAAGCTTCATCTGATTCTTCGTCGTCAGATCCAGTCATGTCAGCCTTCTCGGTCTTGTCTCCAGTACCATCGTCGCCAAGGGTGACGCCATTGATTGAGCTCTTCAAGTTCGGGTGCGACGTCTTCCAGATTCCTATAAGAAGATCATATGTTGCATCTCTGGCGACAAGACTTGCGAAGACATTACGTGCGTGGAGAGTCTGAATGACTATCGCGTTTGGGAAGACAACAGCTGTATTCTTCTTCTCCACGGATACGATCTCGTCGAAGGCAATGACAAGATTGGTGACCCAGCCGAAAATATTGCTCGAGAAGCAGATATGTCCCTCCGATACATAGAAGCGTCCGTGCAAAAGGATGTCGCGCTGCAAGGCGGCGCTGTAGTCCTCAATCAGGTAATCGTCTTCTGGTACACTTCTGAAGAGCTGATGAAAGTCTTTGTTCCGTTTGCTGCTCGCAACGGCGAATCCGGTCATTTTGTGGCCGTTCATAGCACCCGGGTGGGCGATCGTCGAAGTAGAGGCACTGATGGCGGCAGCAAGTGTGCCACCGGTCGTAGCGGAACTGGCACGATGCCGACGTTTCTTGCGCTCACTCAGTTTGCTGCGAATGCTCCCACTACGCTTGATATCCGCCGAATCCGGTGGAAACGTGGCGGTCCTTGGTGGTGAATGCTCATTGTTGCTTTCCGAAGACACCATTGACACCGGTCGGCCTCCAGTAGCTTGACTAACAGCGCTAATGACGGGGTTCTCGTAAGCGACAGACACGGCTCTTGCAGCAGCATCCTCCTCGGCTTTGAGAGATGTCTCACCATTCTGTTGTTGACCCTGACCAGCAAGGTCGATAGCTGAGCTCATCGGGCTTGGATTCGCACTTTCTGTGATGCCCAAATGACTCAGATTTAACTCGCCTTGACCAAGTGTTTCGACAGCAGGCGGGCGAATATCCTCTGGTACAGTCTCTGACTGAGCTTCGGGGCCAGCAATTACTTCCTCAGCATCGGCCGACTCAGCGTGTTCACTCAGTTTACTTTTTTGGTTTGGCGAAGCGTTGAATGTGGTAGTGATAGAGTTGGCGGCGTTCTGAGCTACCGACACCCACGATGAGAAGAACCCACTCTGGGAGGGATGGGAGAGAGATCCTCCTGGAGTCTTTGTCTCCTCCAACGGAGGTGTAAGAGGATTCGACAGTATCGAATTTGACAGTTTACTCGCGCTGAGACTAGCAGATTTTGGTCGCGAGCGGAAGCCAAACGTAGGGGGCGGGTTCGGATGAAGCGTCTTGGGAGTGGACTTCTTGGGAGGTGACTCGTCCTGTGGGATTGTAGGAGTTGGTGGGGTCACAAAAGTTCTTGGTGTTTGAACTGTGTTGGGTGGGGTTTGTGGTCGCTTGCCGGTGTCGATGGCACTTAGAACTGCAGCGGCTTTGGATGGTTTCGACGGTGTGACCGGCCTGTCGTTGTCTGTGCTCTTGAAAGAGGGAAATGGTTGTATATTTTCCGTGTCGAGAAGTGGATTTCTTCCCTCGCTCTTGACCTCGTCACCCACTGGGCCACCCACCCCACTTGCAACGGGCGCCGATTCTACTGTAACGGTATCTGGGCCTGGCACCTTCTTGCGTCCTCCAAGAGCACCTCTCAACCTGTCGGTATGACTGGAAGCCCGGGATATCGAGGCCGGGTCTGTTTGACCGTCGGTGGAAGGCACGATGGGCGATTCTTGTGGCTCCTGTATGGTTGGAACGGGGAAAGCGGGGGCTGTGGAATCTGCAAGATTTGATTCGGCGACCTCTGTTTCGGTCGTCCTTGCGTTGATCAATGGAGAGGACACGGTCAAATATCCCGCATGGGAATCGCGAGGGGATAATGTCGGTCTGACTGGCTTGGTGCTGTGGAATGTTAGCAAGGGTGGGTCCTGCAGTGCCGACGTTGTGAACAACGGAGGACTGTGATCGAAATATCGTCTGCCAGCAGACAGACAGAACGATTGGAATATTGTTTTGAAGAACAATAGTAAAGATAATGGTGTAGTGCAACTGTGAGGGGTCCTGATGAGAGATCGGGGGATTACGTGTGATGTGCATGAGTGGAACGGTAAGAGAGTTCAACTCATCGGCCCACTCGACAAAGCATGGGCCGCGGTCGCCGAGAGTATGCTGCCTGCCTAAACCGCGCGAAGCCGCATTGGGGTATTGTGCGACCACAACACATCGCATAAACCATGATCGAAATAATCAGTTGATCAAAGATTGGATCATCAAGCCCATCGAAAGGTTGGAACCGGAATAAACATAAATGTGGAAAAGAACATACCCAGGTGATTCTGCCGAATCTTCAGTAAGAAGACTACTCCTGCTGCTTGCCAATAAACCAAGAGATTGATCGCTTGGTTGTCGTGATAGACGTCCAATGGCGTCGCCTGAGTCATTCGAGATGGTGCTGTTCTGTCGTCCATCGTCTGACTTGCGTCGCTTCAATTTGCTCGAAAGCTTTGAGAAGCGAGAGGCGTCTGTACTACCTCGCCTCTCGTCGGTCGAGCGTCGATTGCTGGGTCGTAGCTTGTCCATCATGCCTTCGACAGACATACGTCGTCCGGGCTCATCACGCTCTGGAGAAGTGTTTGGTAGCGATGTGGAAGGTTCGTCATCAATCTTCTTGCGACCAATTCGTAGCTTCGAGAGCTTGCCTCCCGCTGACGGCGAAGGCGCTCGCTCGGGTGTCGACATTGCTGGCCGTTATATGGTCAAAGAAGCATGACAAGTAAGGGCGACTCAATCCTGCTTATCTCGTACGTGGTGTTGAGGTCTCGGTCGTTCTGCGCTTGCAGTATCAAAGGCGGCGCCGCAGGCGCATAAAAGTGTCGACTCAAATTGGAGCGTCTCCAGCTGTCACAGTTCGGTGAGTTCGTTGTTTGAGGTGCAATATTCTCAGGTGTAAGTTTCTCAAACCTAGAATGAATATAAGGCCAAAGATGTGGCTCTTGTTGGCATCATTCCGTACCGTAGATCATGGAGAACCTGCCTTGCCCGGAACCAAGAAATCAGAGTTGGAGATAAACCGGGGCAAGCACCAACCCCGAACTCTATCACATGACGTATCGAGACGCTGATCGCGGGGTCGCTTGCAGTTGCCGTGCGTGATCAGCAGACATCAACATCAGGTCGCTCTGATCTGAGATCGAAACTTTTCGTATGCCTGCGTGCAGAGACGCATGCAACCATGGAGTATGCATCGCTTACACTCGTGCGTATGTCTGAGCTCGTTGTCAAAATGTGCTAATATGGCTTAGGCGCATTCTCATGCTCGAAAGGCTTCAGAAGAGACCCGAAAGACTCGCTTAGCGACCGCAGGCAATGAGCACGAACGCGCCGCCGAAGAGTACAGCAAAACGATAGCAGATGTCGACGACAGTGAAGCGTTGAGGGTGCTGAGGCTTATAGAAGAGCATCATCGTAAACTTGCGGAAGTCATCAGATCAAAAGACCAGGCCGCAAAAAGGCTTGCTGAGAAAGGCCAGAAGACCGAGGATGTAGAAGAGAAGGCAGAAACCATGTCGAGAGAAGCTCAGAGCGCACAGAAGGAAATGGTGGTGTCGCCCGATAAGCCGTCTGCACCATCACTTTTTCGAGCAGACCCAAGAAGAGATTCCTCACCTGCTCTGGCAAAGGACATGGCCTCGAGAAGAGGTATTCCGCCTGTTCAGCAGAGGAGGCTACCAGGTGTCGCACCAAGCGTCAGCACAGCTCAAGCTACTGGCCGAATGAGCGCCATGTCCACGCAGCATTCAGCGACAGATTCAAAGTCCGCCGACCAAGTCGCAAAGTCAACCACCATATCTGAGGGTAGACCAGGCGAGAGCGCGGTTGCGAAGTCTGTGGATGAGGTAGGCTTCGCCCGCTTCTACTCCAATCTTACCTCCGGACCACTATCTAAGCTATCCTCAATGCTCGCCTTTGCAGGTCTACCACTTGCGGAACAATCTCCAGAAGACTCACCCACGCAGTCCAGATCAGAGAAGACGAGCGCTCGAGCGCATACTAGTCCGGACGTCAATCAGATCTTTTCGAAAGCCGCTCTACGTGCCTTGGAAGACCAGCAGCGCAACCAAGGCTTTTCAGGAAATACCTTCGGTCCCGGCGAGAGCTTCTACGTTATACCCACTTCTGGCGGCACAGCTTCTTACGCCAATATTCTGTCGCATCAACAAGGACACAAGCGAGGCAAGAGCACGAACGAAACGGAAGAATTTGTCGACGCGAAAGAGCACCTACCACGCAACACACGAGGCGCCGGCACCGAACCGGCTCCGAGTTCCGTTCGCGAAGAAGAGCTCCAAATGGAAAACACCGCTTTGAAACAGATCCTTGACAAACTGTCACATCGCCTCCAAGCCTTCGAGTCACACGCCCAAGACGCCTCTATGGCAGCACTCACACAATCAATGGCCTCGATACGCTCCCAGCCTCAATCACATGGTCAAGGCCCGCAAACAGCAGGCATCAGTCCAGAAATGGAAGAGCGAATGCGGGCCATGGAATCACAACTTGAACGAGAGATGAAGGAGCGGGAACGACTGGGTCTGGAGAACCAGAAACAGAAAGCGGTCATCTCCAAGTACAGGAGTCATTGGGAGCAATTGAAGGTCAGTGCGAGAGCGAGAGACCAGGCTAAGAGGGATAAGAACACTCCTAGCCTTGAGAGCGATACCGCCTCCACACAGGAACCTTGATGAGGAATGAGTAATGAGTAATGATGTATGACATGCTTGATGATCATGAAGGCCTGGTAGGAGCATGTCCAGTGAGCGCTCTGATTACTCGTGATAGTCTGTGACTTGTACGAAGTCTAACTAATGTCGCGATTATAAACGACTGTGTCCTTTAATTCAACCGCAAGACCACGTTTCCTAGTATTAGTAACCAAGACCGGCTTTCCTACGTTTCATAAATCCAGGCCAAAGGAAGCCCAACCTGCAAAATATTCCGCCGACTAAGCATCATCGAGGCCCCTCTCGAAGCGATCAAGCAGACTTTCCTCTTGCGCCGGCTGCGCATCTCTTGCTTCCTCTGCCTCCTCTGCTGCAGGTGGTGGGGCTTCTGCGGGCGCCTCGGTTTCGGCGACTGTTTGTTCTTCAGATGTTTGCTCGGTTGTAGGTTCTGGAGCAAGCGGCTCTGCGGCTGCGATGGTCGTTTGTACTTCCTCGACGGGCAGCTCTGGAATGGGTGCTTCGGTCAGAGGACCGGATCCGCTGATGGAGCCTCGCGCAAGTGGTAAGTCTGGTGAGCTGGAGGGTGCCCGGTCGACAGGGGGCGGGAGAAGAGTCGTGGGCGGGAGAGGCTGCGGCACTGCGACCTCTGTAGGTGGTAATGGCTCGTTGATTGGGTCTTCGACCGGGACCAGTCCAGCATCTGGCATCGGTAGGTCCGAAGGAGCTGCGCTGTCGATCTGCGCGTCGACTGCTGGTATAGCGGAGCTTAGTGCATCGGAGCCTGGTGCTGAAGTGGGCGCAGATGGTAGAGCAGAAGACATCGCTGGCAGTTTCTCCCCGTCGGAAACTTCGCCATCTTCCCGGTCCTCATCATCGTCACCTTCGCCTTCGCCTTCACCCTCCCCCTCTCCTTCATCGCCGTCCTCCCCGTCTTCACCTTCGTCTTCATCGCCTTCCACTGGTTGCTCCTCCAAACCTTGACCCTCCTGTGACACTAGTGGCGCAGCGGTCGTGCCATCCGCTGGAGCTGCGGCGCCATTGACCGCACCATTCACTGCTGTGCCTTCCGCAGGCGCCGTCGTTGATTGGAACATGACCTTCTTCCTTCCACGACCTGGGCCGCCCTTGCGCTTTGGTGGCGGTGGCTTGCGCCGTGTCTTGAGCGGCGTTTGCTGTAATAGATCGTGTGCGATGACCTGCCCCTCGGCGTTTGCGATACCGATACCCTCGACGACTGTTCCTGGAGCAAGTGTTGGCGCCTCGGTCATTGAGACGTCCTCGTCGAGCACTTCGCCTTCGATCGTCTGTCCAACTGGCGCAATCACTTCGTAGATAGTGCTGTTTCCGGCATCGTCCAGTTTTCGCACTTTGGCTGTGCGTGTCGGAACTTGAGGTACGGCTGGTGTCGGTTCGGTCGCCGCGAGGCTCGGAAGTCCTTTCCTCCGCTTGGCTAAATAATCTCGTTCGGGTGCCTCGAGCTGTCTGGGTACTTGGCCCCATTTCTTCGTCTGCCAACCTTTCGATACTTCGGTTTCGGCTTCGTCCTCATCGTCTCCTTTGTCGTCATCGTGTCGCTCGGTCTTACGTTTTGCGAACCGTGGCTTGCGGGCTTCTCGAAGTAGCTGTTGGGTATGTGGTAATAACAGACTGGTCTCGCGTGGCATTGGCAGCTCCGGGAAGGGCAAGTCATTGTCCTGTTCGATCTCTGCTGGAGGTGGAAGACCGAACGTGCCTTCTGTTCTGCGCCATTGTCGCACCGGTAGTCCTTCGAAAACGTCGTTGTCTGCTTGTAAACGGCCTGAGCGATTGGACCGCGCCGAAGGACGGAACTGGTTGAGACATTAGTATTGTAAGCAGTTATGTGCTGTCGCCAGAATGGGAAATAGGATGACAGAATGAAAATTCAATGTTTATTGATCATGTAGTCGTCGTGGTTCCCCGGGCGTGATCAATTGCGGCCAAACACTTGCTGTGAATCTGCGTTCGCCTTCCACAAGCGATATGTTTGATTGCGCAACGCATCACCGCAGTGCTCGTCTTCGCATTTCTCTGGACATTACGTCTGATAACGCGAAAGAAGCTGAATACTCACAGGTGCCATTGTCAGCGAATGGTAGAAGGGACCGACGACGAGCGCGAAGAGATGCCTTTATCGAGCAGGGGGCGCTTAGTCCCAATAAGAGATAGTAAGCGTATGTATACTGCGCGATAATACTGAATGTAAATTAATGGTCAATGGGGTTTATTAAGTCGCGAACGCCAGCGACGCGATGCGATGCGATGCTCAAGAGCGCGACGTCCCATCGGTAGATCTTCGGCTAGTGCAGTCAGGCAGGTTTTATGCTCTCATATGCCCTCACAACAGAGTCTAACATCCACAACACTAGGAATTGTGCATACAGGAGGGGTATCATTATCAATTCGGAGAGGTGAATTATACTCGAGACGCTATACCTGGTGCAGACTCCCTCATGTTTGTTGAGCGCCGTGCATGCTTCGACAACTCATCCGATCTACTGTACAATGCAGCATACGTTTCCAGCCATTCAGTCCCATCTAGATGCATGTTAGTGATTGCGCATGCGGTATAGGTCTCTCGTTGCATGCATACCCTTGATCCTTTTGTCGTATGATGTCGTTCCCTTTCTTTTGCTTTCCTGTCTTGCCTCCCTCCACTACTAATCTGTCGAGCTGGAAGAATTGACTGACCACCGTTTGTCTCTGCCGAAGCTGTCAGTCACGCGTTCGTACTTGCAAAGCACAAAACGCCATGTCCTCTGGATGGGGCAATTGCAACGAGCGCCTCGAGCCCAGAAGCTCAATATATGCTCTTCTTCGCGTGTGTCCATCTACGACCACGACCACGACCACGACCACGACCGCAGAACTCTCGTGACAGCGCTACAATGGCGCATTCTTCTTGTATAGCGGGACTGAGAAAAGGACCAACCTTCAACATCTGCAACTCTTTCAACCCTTTCTGCATGAGTTCCTGTATCCTCCTCTCGTCGGAGACTGTCGAGTGCTCTCTGAACGCATCTACCGTTCTTCTCTTTGCATATTCCCGGAAGTTGTAGGCGGCGAACTCGCGCGACTGGCGAAGTAATGATCGGTAAAGCGATCGCGCCTGGAATGCAGCTGACCCCGACATGTCGTAGCCGTCTTGTAAGTGATGTGTTGCGTCGGACGTCGATTGTTCTATTGAATCTTCGGGTTTGATCTCGTCGTCGAGCTGCTTGTTATTGTACGGAAAAAATGTATAAGTTCTGTCTCTCATTATCATTGAAGCTTCTGGCCACAGCGCCAAGAACATCGTCATTCCCTACTGTCGGAGGTAAGCGGCCAAAAAGCCGACGATTGACTTGGTATCGGCTCGTGGTTGACAAAATAAATGTCGCATACAACGCCGGTTTCGACCTTGCTAGTACACTGTGTATAGCATCAACCTACCATGGATTAACGTATAGCTGTTGCATCTACATGAAATACTAAGGTCATCATCTTGTCATGAACTGTAACGATATCTTTATCCTATTAGGCGTTAAATAAGAAACGGCCGGTGGGATACACAGTGTCCTAAAAAACAAACTCAAGCTTGCGTTGTAGGTGCCACTTTATATTGTCAATCGCGTGACCGGTACAGTCAACCCGGACTTCACCTCACTTCACTCCTTCTCTCCTCCACCTGATGTTCCTCTCGCTTCGTCATCCTCTGCCCAACGAGATACCGTGCGCCAGAAGTCTTGTTCGCATGGTAGCCCTGGCCGCAAAGATCATTGCACTTATGTTCGGTTCATCAATGAAGTGCGTTAGTAAACTCTTCGATTTGACTGATGTAGCAAACCATGTCCTCTATACTCTTTCGCGGTTCAGAAGCCTTTGGCACTTGAGGATTTTGTACAATAGCACTTCAGATCGGGATGGCAGCAGACTGCCCGAGACTGCCTCTATCAGGCTTTACCAAACAGACTTACCACATGATTTTTTCCTTCCCAACTGTGACTTTCCTCTATACCGTGACATTGCCTGATGCATGCCGGAGTGCCCTATACTCTCGTCTCGACCGGATCGAATTTATTCGCTCTGGTCGAACAACTGTGAGTGGTAAGTAGTTACTGATCGACTCTATACCAAGCCGCACCACAGAAGCAGTATAGATTGTAAGAGTGCAAACGCATTTTGAGCCGCCTGATTCTATACGTGCATTGTTCGAGTTACGTGATTCTGATTTGATGCCGAGATGTGCCCTTGGTGAGATTCAACTCTGTCGACGTGGTCACGTTCACAATTTTAGACGTCGGTGCGCGGACCGAACGTACTCACGTTGGAGGCTCACGTAGGGAAGACGTTCGTATGTGACGGGCGGTAGTTGTCAGATGATGCTAGTATTGTACAGGATAATACATTAGGAGATATTAAATATATGGCCAACCGACATGGCCACATGGAATCCAAACTCCTCATGGTCGCTAATCTGAGGGTATAAATAGATTAGGTACTCGCGCAAACAATTCATCAATCGCTCGTCACCGATACTCAGACGGTCTCCCGTCGGCTTGTCTACAAACCAACGTCGACGATTCTACTCGTACTCGTCCTTGACGCGGCGCTGGCTCTCAGAGTCGACGAATGAACCCCTGGCAGACTTCTGCGACTTGCTGCGCTTTGGCTTGGAGTTCTTGTTCCTGGAAGAAATACCTCCGCCGACACAGAAGAGAACGGTAGCGAGGAGGTAGCAAGCCATGGCGGCCCAGGTGAAACCGTATCCGTAGGCACCGAGGTTGGCCTGGGTTCCGCTGCTGCGGAAAGCGTTGCGACCCTCGACGGTCCAGGCGGTCATGAGAGCAGCGGCAAGAGTCTGGAAGAAGAGCGCAATGGCTGCGTTGAGACCAGAGATGTAGGCGCCGAAGCGGGTGCAGAGTGCAAGGAGACCAGTGAGAAGAGCGCAGGCTCCGAAGAACAAGGCGATGAGGTAGAACGCGAACATGAAGCGGGAGAGGTAGTAGAACTTGTTAGTTCTGGGAACGTTAGCCATTTGTTCGTGAAAAGTGCATCTCGGAATTGCTTACCCAATGAAGGCTGGAGGAACACCGTTCGTAGATCCAAAGTTGGTTGGAGGGTCGAATGGAAGAGCAGGGACTACAGCTCCGCAGTTACCAGTAAGGCCATTCACGACACCGCAGACAGCGAAGAAAGTCCATCGTGTCGGGTTCCTGGGACCAGCTGCTGCTTGGAGGAAGTAGACCTTGTTGATAGGGTTTCCTTGAACTGCTCCAGAAAGAATGACGAGGAATTGGAGAAGAAGTCCACCAGCCACCAGAATAAGGGAGATGAGACCGAGAATTGGGCCTGTGAAGAATTAGCATGCGGTATTATCGCGAGGCTGGACGAAACGAACGTGCGATGGCCATTGTGAGCGATTGTTAATTCTGAGGCTGTAGAGTGTTATAGCGCCCAAATATCGTAGTCGGATGAAGTCGTATTAGATAGATGAAGCTCGAGAACAAGCAGGAAACCGCAGTCTTATTATTATGTTGATCTCTGTCTGGGGCCGTGACCTTGGTCTGGTAGTGAATGACGAAATCTACGAGGTGCGCGTCGATGACGTCGATTTTAGCGTCGAAGTCTCAGGTGCTAGCTCAACCTTAAAAGGTCGTGGTATAGATCGGATCTTGAGGTGTGGACGGATGTGAGGGATATAAGAATAGAATGCTGCTCGTGAACTTGTAGGAGCGATGCTGAAGGAAGAAGTGAATGTTGTTCGCAGGTGTTGGATATATCATTCTTTTGGCATTGTCGTCGTTGAAGAAAATGGCAGCCTTCTCCAGGGCAACAGCGCGCATCGGAACGTTCAAATTATCAATAATTATTCAAATTGTGCCGCGAGCGGAAACCACAGACGGCTGCGCCCGCTCGGAAGGAGCTCTTAGCGTCGGTGCATGTGACGATTTGCATACCCGATCTGTGCACATCATTCAAGCCTCGTCCAAGCCTCACCTCGTTCCTGACCATTGCCCTTTTTACCGATGACCAATGGCGTCACTCTTGTTCGTTTGAACATCGTGATATGCGCACGCGAGCATGTCAACACTCATCTGGCCGCCTATACCACCGGAGCAGCTCCAAAACGAGCAGGACTCTTGTTTGCGGAGAGAGCTCGAATGGCTCCTCACAGCTCTCCAAGATACCCTTGAGTCCCTGAAAGCTGGTCTTGAAGAATGCTCCAGTCTCCTCACCCCAAAGGACATTGGCTCCACTCTTGTGCTATCCTCTCAACGATCTGAAAGCCTCAAAGGATTCGTCACTCTTGTAGGTACTCGCATCGTCAAAGGAGATATCCAATTGCGTCTTCCCTCACTGCCTCCTCCGCGCGGTCAGAACAGCTATCGACTCGCGATCTCTTCTGCACCCACGGCTCCGACTTTTGTCATCGGACAACTGTCTACAGTCCGAACTTTGATCAACTCATGTCTCGATGTGGTGGACGCGACTAGGTGGACGGGAGATGCACAGAATGCCGATTACATATCGAGTCAGTTGAGGTTGCTTCAAGAGAATGTTCAAGAAGCGAAGCAGACACTTCATGGTGGTCAAGAGTCGCAAAAGGCTTGGTACGATGATCCGATTGAGGAGAAAGTCTTTGATCCGCCGCTACCGCACAACCTGTCGCTACACATGTCAATAGCAGACGCAGCTCTCGTCCTGCATGTCCGCACGCTGGAAGCACTACCTCCGGGATCAAGCAACGGAACGTCCACTCCGAACTCGATTACGCAGCAGTCGTATTCTGGATTCAGCATTCGCGATCGCCTCGCGCAAGCCCTCGGAGGCACGCGACCGCCCACGCACGACGAAGCGGAGGAGATTTTCAACTACAGAGGACAAAACGTTCGCGTGAGAGACAAGTTGAGGGTTGAGTCACAGGATCCGAGCTTGATGGCGGCCATGGCCAAGCTGAGCGCGCTAGAACACACCGTTGCTCTCAGTCGAAGGGCGCTTGATGTTGTGCTCGACAAGGAGGAGGAAGCATGATACGTCTGAGAAACCATATACCCACATCGCATTTTGACACTTATTCGAGACAGACACATCGAGCCTGCTATCCGTCTCGACGTGTGACACGTTCGGTAACGAGTTCCTCGTTGCTGTTGGACAATGCATGTATCTTCACACCGAGCTCTACCTTGCCTTACAGAGACACGAGCTACGGTTGTGAGCTTACTGTGTAATGATACCGTCCCTTTGTATACAGCCTCCATCCTCGGCTGTGAGCCTACTGTGTAGTGCTACAGCCCCTTGAGTGGTACATGGTTGTGAACGTGTAACACCTTCGGTAAAGAGTTTCTTGTCTGACCGACGCAATGCATATATCTCTGTACCAAGCTCCATACCTACAGATTCGTAGGTATCGAGCAGTTACCTAGGTCTCGTCCGCAGGACGAGCATATGGAGCTGTGAGCAGTGCATTGATCCGAGCAAAAGATATTCAGACAGCTCTCTTGAGATATTAATTTCATCAAAACTATGGGTCTGCCCCGGAATGTGAACCGGGACCTCATCCAACTTAGTGGACTGAACTATCACGTCTCTCCATAGCAAACCTTTGATTCAACCAAAAGCAACAGTGTTCTATATTAAAATACCTTTAGGAATATGCATAACACATAGTAGAACACTTCATACCTAGCCATATAGTTAGACCATCAGCCCTGCTTTGAACAATTGTACCTCTGATAATGGCTTAATGAGCGATGCGCTATGTAACATGCTGATAGACACGAAGATAGCCGTTCGACACTCCTCAATCCATGTGTAGTGGTACAGATACGGCGTCTAGATATTATCTAAATTCTGCTAATGGCTAAATTAAGGGTCTGCTGGTCTAGTGGTATGATTCATCCTTAGGGAACGACGTAATAGTCCAGTCCACTAAGTTGGATGAGGTCCCCGGTTCAATTCCGGGGTAGACCCATAGTTTTGATGAAATTAATATCTCAAGAGAGCTGTCTGAATATCTTTTGCTCGGATCAATGCACTGCTACAATAAATGTGAGTTAGAACTCGGCTATGTCCCCTATTGAATACCACCGACATGTAGCCATGTAAGGGTACCGTGTAGCACGTCAGGACCCTGTTATAATTGTGTATACCACTGACATGTACACTATGTGAGCATACTGTGTAGCAAGTCATACCCCTGTGGTAATCAAGTATACTACCGGTATGTAACTAGGTGAGCATACTGTGTAGCACATCATACCTCTGTTGTAATCGTGTATACCACCGGCATATAACCATGTGAGCGGACTGTGTAGCACATCAGGAACCTGTTGCGCTTGTGTATTCAGTACTCATTCCCGAAACAGATCTAGGCAGACCTTGTGCGTATGAAAAACCCGGTCGTCATTACAAGAGGAGGAGATGGCTTTATGTCATACCCAGAGGCCTCCTTTGAGTTCTTCAAAACATTCCACACTGCTACACAGAAGGATTTACAGGTTTTGTTTCTCATTACAAGTGACGGAGACCTCGAAATCATACATCACGTCCGAGTCGTCAACTGTCGAAAATGGTTCCACGTTCATGGATCAGAAGTCCGTGCCTGGATGGAAGGCCGAGTTGATTCAGACAAGATGGAAAAACTTCTTATGTACTGGAGAAGGAAGCAGATCAGCAAAGATGCCCAACTCAGCTCTGATCAAAGGTCCAAGAAGAGAGACTTAACACTCGGTCCTGGTCCAACTACTCAAGCAAAATTCGAAGCGCAACTCAAGATGATGCCATCATCTTATTACGTGTATACTGAGTCGCTTCCAAATACAGGAGTTGGCAATGGAATACCCCGAATGACAGAGCCAATGCAGACGAACCAAAACACTGCAACCGGTCGAAATGCTTAGATGTTAATGCTGTTTACTCCTTAGGTAGAGCTTAGTAGCGCTATATCCCTATACATGTAGTTAAGTTCGTATGCATCGTCCAACTCGACAGTCCCGAATCGACCTTCGCCGTTCGAGACTGCCCGGGCGTCGAGTCTGCTAAGGCTATGTCTGGTTCCGCTAATCAAAATATCTGCAAGCTCTATGTGTGGAAATCTGCTCCGACTTTCGAGTGCATCGTAAACATCCTTGGATACACCGTAGGTAATAGAATGCTCATGGTGCCCAGTCCGCGGTCAGTACCCCGTGAGTTGGTGGTATACTGTGAAAATACGTTGACCAAACTGGTATCGCAATGATTCGCCCTGGGCGAGTTGCGCAATATACTACTCACTGACATCATTATTGAAGCAGAGATATGATGACCAGATTGATATCGCGCAATTTGACCGGGTCGAATTGCGCGCTATATATACCTAGGTGTCTTCATCAAGCAACTTGATCAAATGTGGGCGTAGATGGTCCGGATCGCCGTAAGGGAGACTCCGAGTGTTCCACATAGACTCATTCAGCCACTGAGGGATCTCCTGCCCATTCATCGCCAAAGCCTCCACAAGAGCTGTCACATGATAACCCCATTCATCACCACTTGGCCAGATGGAAACGTAGAGGTCAGTATGACATCCCGGACGTTTGATCTGGTCGATCAGTGCTTGAACGTATCCTCCAGGAGACTGTGCTTGGTAGTCACCAATCCCGGCGAAATCCGGAACAACAATTTGACTGACTGCTGCGGTGATGTGCTGAAGGCGCTCTGTATCTACAATCATGATCCGATTGATGCCGCTGTTGAAGTTGCTTTCATAGGCTGCCTGTAAGCCGGAGTCCATGGGATCGTATCTGTAACCATGACCGTAGCTATAACCATGACTGATACCATAGCTGAAAAGTTTGGCAGATACCTTGGCCACAATCTTGGGACTACGTTCAACAATGAGCAGATTTTTGTTTCTGTTCAAAGTAGTCGTGATCATCTCGCGAAGCCAGAGCGGGCCCCCGCAGCGAGGTGTTTCGTATCCTGTGATATGGATGGTGACCTGCGATGACCTTTGAGCGGGCCGCTCGAAATACTCTTGCATGTCCTTCTTGCCAGTACTGCCGAAGGTGCGCGTCGAAGCAGTCTCCACTACAATAGCAACCATGGCTTTGAGCGTGTACTCAGCATCCCAAGCCGCATTGTGCCAGTTGTCAGTTGGGCAACCAAAGAAACCAGCAACCTTCTCCAACGACCGGCAGCACAAGGTGTCAGCAGACCCAAAGCCGTTTGTATGTCGTCGCTCCAACAAGAAAGCCGAGAAGAGTCTCTGTGTATCCAAGGTCAATTTGAATCCTGGCCTTAGAACATGTGTTAGTGTTGTAATTACGTGCTTGCCGAAATGTGAGCACTTACATGGTCTCGATGTCGAACTGGAGAACATCCTTCAGCAACTGGATATCGTGGCGCACGTCATGACCGACGAGAACCAGGTCTCTCTTGCCTTGATCAGTCTGCCAGTGAATGAAGCTCTCAATTGTATATCTAAGCTGAGCCAGGGAGACGAATTTGCTGCCTGGGAACGACTCTGCAAGGGCCTGATCACCATAGCAACGATACTGTTCGACGCGGAGGTGCCACGTTTTCCAGATCTGCCCTGTCTCTGTCTTCTTGAACCAGCAGTGTCCGTATCTGCCAGGCTTCTTCCCTTCGATGTTACTCAGATGCAAGACCGAGAAGCCCACTTGTGTGATGTGATCCTTTCCCTCAAGGTCGAATGCGATGAAGACGGCTTCTTTGCACATTGTGCGCTCGAGATTCATAGGCTGTTCTGTGCGCTCGAGATCGATAGGCTCCTCTGGGTTGATAGGTCGGAGACGCCAATATCCTATCAACACTAATTAGATGATTCCATTTCGGAGGCTGCAGACGTACGGTGAAGTTTCTTGGGCCGCACGTGAAGTGCCACTTCTGCACTGCGCAAATGATTGATGTGTTCCTCCTCAGATTCAATGTTTGGTAGCTTTCCCCCCTCGGCCCCATAGCGAGGTGCAGCGATATTCGCCATGTGTTTCGATCGTGGTTGTCGTATGTCGCAAGCGTAGGATTTCACGAACGTAATAGCGAAGGAAACGCGGAGTAATCAAAAACCTGTACAAGAAGTGGGAAAGTCGCTTACAGCTGCGTACTCCATTACGTGGAATACACGGGAGCAATAGGAAGCGAAAGCGGGGCAGACACGTGGGTCTCGTGAGGATGTGAAAACCGAAGTGAAGTGAAGAGAAACTCTGGTCACCAACTGGGTGTTGCATGTTTGTGAGCTATATTAGGACTTGTTGAGCTTACCCCTCCAATCGCCAATGTGGTCGCTAATTACTTTCGACGCAGCATCTACGGTGAAATTACGACCAATGGCCTCCACGAAATCACCCTCTGGATCTGTTCCGACATTAGCGCACGCCCATGCTAGGAAAAAGAGAAACTCACCCATGAGGTAAAAGTAGATGCTGTGATCCACAAGGTAGTCCTGCCCCGGCTTGACCTCCGCTGGTGTGCTGAAGTATACTCTGTACGCCTTGCATGTCGCCTTGATCTGCTCATACTCGCCCGTCAGACCGAGAATCTCGTTGTGAAAGTCCTTCAAATACACCTTCAGCACCTCCGGCGTATCTCTCGCAGGGTCGCAAGTGATGAAGACCGACTTCATGACATTTCCATGCACAGCCTTGACGTTGTCGATCATTCCCGCCATCTTGTCCAACTCTTCGGGGCAAATGTCTGGACAGTTTGTGAAACCAAAGTACACCAGCGAGTACTGGCCCTTCAGATCTTGCTCCGAGAATGGCTTTCCGTTGTGATCAATCAGACTGAACGGTCCTCCGACGAGTGGTCGCCCGACGGCTTTGCTGTGCTCGGCGACACGCTTGCGCGCCATTCGGTCCTTTTCAAAGCGGAAATAGATGGCTAGGCCGGCACCAGCGGCGAGGAAGATGATACCTGCTGTCCAGGAGAATGGCTAGCAACTGTCAGTTTATATCCGCGACAAAGAACGAGCGATCAGGCTGGACGTACACCAGATCTGTATCTCGACCTCGCCTCCTCGACAGTCTTGTAAGCGCTTTGCGGCCGCGTTGTGGAGAATGACCTTGGTAGCTGCCTCGCTCGCTGAGGTGATTGGCGGCTCGCTGCATGCTGTGATAGATTTGTACGAAGGCGTGACTCCAGTCGAGGTCGTAGCGCATTGCTGATGTTCCTCTGTTGGGTTTGGGAAATCTTTTGACGGCAGTCTTGACAGATACGGAAAGCGTTGGAGCTGCCGAAAGCGGCGAGCCTCTTGGTGATGTTGATAGACATTGTGAAGCGTTTACTTGTTCGATGTCTATGGCAAGACTGATGCTCAAAAAGTTCTTGAGTGATGTCTCCAAATGTTGGAGATGATGTCAGCACAGACCATCAGTCAAAGGCCGATGATGGAGGAAGTCACGAACAATCATGCGGACCACATTACACATTTTATTATATAGCTGTCAGGATGAGATGAGATCCTGTCTATGTATCGAGATAGATATAGTCTGAAGGGAAACACTCTGTAGGCAAGTCATGTCGACGTGTAACACATTCGACAACAACTCGTGGGATGCGGCCAACCCCCACAGTCTGTTGATGCTTCATCACGATGGACATCAACGTTGCAGCATACATATCACGAGAGGTAACTACTTCACCATGATGGCTCGCTCATACGACTCATTCCCGGCGTGGCAGCTCTATAAGCTCAAAAGAACCGAGGCAAGAGAAAGTTGAGTCAAGTTGTTCATTAAATATATCTCTCAGTCGTGAATATGCTTCTTATGTAAAGTATCATAAGCCATTAGCAGGGGAACACAACCTATCCTCCCGCGGCAAACTTGCTCTTGTTCCTCAACCTTTCACCATATATCCAGAGCAAGAATGGCGCCGGTACGCCCAGTGCGAGAGCAATAAAGCCTAGAACAGAATTGCCCCAGCCGTATCCAAGCGCATTGTACATGGCCGGTGCGAACAATGGGAAACCAAACCCGCAAAGCGATCTCAGCACTGTAGTAGAGGCGACTGCACTGGCAGCAAACCGTTGGTAAGCGTCGATGACATATGTTTGGCAGGATTGGAACACCATGATGTTTCCCGCGGCGAAGAAAACGGCTCCTATGTTCGGAAGAATCCAGTGTTGATGAGTCTCGGCCGTCCATCCGTACCAGAAGAGTCCGATTGGGATCAGAGCAGAACCAGGGAACATCAAGGGGATTCGGAACTCTGATCGACCAACGCCGCCGTTCTTCGCTTTCAATCTGCGGTAGAAAAGATCGTTCAGACGGGCGCCTATTTGAGCTCCGAGGAAGAATCCGAGACCGAGGGAGATGTAGTTGAGTCCAGAGATACCGATAGACTCATTGTAATATTCGGGGCTTGTGAACAGTCCTGGGAATGTGGCCAGAACCAGGTACATGAGGCCGTAAACGTACGCGATGTAGATGGCCAAAGCTTGCACAATAGGTTGCGTAGCAATCAGAATGAAAGGTCGACTAAGAGCTGTGCCTAGAACCTTGCTGAACTTTCGGTTAGGGTCGTCGTATTCTGTGTGTAAATCCTTGTTGCCAGTTTTCTTGATCAGGGCAAGCTTCTTGCGCTTGAGAATTTCGGGCACGTATGTCTCTCGCAGGAAGAATAGACCAGAGATCTGGATGACGGCGCAAGCGATACAAGTAGCCCAGAATGCCCATCTCCAGGTCGTATTCTCGGTGATGAAACCTCCTGCGATGGGTCCGACGGCTGGTCCGAGCAGAGGTGCCAGCGAATACAATGATATAGCCTGTCCTCTCTCTTCCGCTCTCCAGCAGTCGCTTAGTAAACCTCCACCGATGGCCAGCGGGGCACTCCCTCCAAGACCACTCAGGAACCGGAAAGCGATCATTTCACCCTTGTTCTGAGCAAATCCACACGCCAAATTAAAGACAAAGTAGAAGCCGTTGGCGATCTGAAGTACTCGCACGCGTCCATACAACTCGGAAAGTGGTCCTAGGAACAAAGGTCCGATAGCATAGGCGAGTACGAATACAGACAGGACGAGCTCCTCTTGTGCCGAATTGGTAATATTGAATTGGGCAGCGATAGTCGTGAGTGCCGGCGCAACCATGGACGAAGATACTGGTGAGATGAAAGTGAATGACGATACGACCAATGTGGCTACCCATTTCTGCTTCTTGGTCCAATTCTTTGGATGTGCTGGGTCATCCGGGCCATCCCATGTGACGAGATTCGGATCCTTTATCGACTTGTTCGTGCTCCTCTTCTCCAATGGAGGTCGATTCGCTTCCAGATCATGCTCGTTTCCCCCTCCCCCAGTGAGGCCTGATATAGTGTCGGGTTCTTCTTCTGCCTCACGATCTACCTCCTCTTCTTCGTCGCTCTCCTTCTTTCGCCTATCTGACGATTTCTCTGTTGACTTTTCATCCTCCTCTGGTGACTCTTCATCCGAATCGTCGTGTCCGGCAGCGTGCTCGTGATCGTAATAGGTATGGTCGTCGAGGTGCTGACCAGAATAGAATCGGTGAAGGTTATTACCCGGTCGACTTCGACGAGATTTCGAGGATGATGTTGTGGCATTACTCTGTCGTCTCCTTGAGAAAATCGAGCGTCCGGTTCGAATTGGTTCTATGCTGGGTGAAGCCATGGTTGTATAGGTAGGACGTAAGTTTCGATTGCAACGATGAATTAAGGAAAGAAGAATAGAAATATACCAAAAGCAAGTCAGAGGCACTTGCCTGTGTCGGATGCAGAATTATGCAGTCAATCACAGTAAAATCAGTTCCCGAGTCCGACAGAGCGAGTACACGCACGGCAAGATGACCGAGTGTGGCTCATGAGGAGATTGGGTTCAGGTTGTTTGTACTTACTAGTAATATTTTGACTGGCAAATGCATAGAGTGACTGACGACATTGGTGGTTCACTACACCGGAATCGCGTGCCGCGTTCGGAAGTCGGCGCCGCTCTGTGTAATGTCCGACCTCAGACGGCGATAACGGATGTCTCTGTACTTCGAGCATTCTTTCCTATGACAAGAATGAGTGTCTGCTTCACCATATCAAGTACAATTGATGTCATGTCAAGTAGCAATGGCTATACCACATTGTACAGAAAATACGACCTGATTCTGGTCATGCAACGAACTCTTGGCTCGCAGAGTCTATACGGTCGCGTCTCCACGCGTGGGTCTCCAATTTGCCGGTCGAGAGCCGCACGATCATCATACATCCAAGGAAAGGAGAGAGCACCGTTTCGCTCTCACAAACATCCTACAATATAATGCCAGAATGTCAGACGATCTCCCAGTCTTGCCCGAGGCCCTGGGCGCGACTTCTTGTGACACAGGGGGAGGAGCGCGGCCTCAACGGTCGTGCAGCACACCCAAATCTCGATGCCGAAGCAGAAGATTGATCTCCATCATCACTTTCCCACGTTCAAGACAATTTCATATCTAACGAAACAGTGGTTGAGCTTCAGAGCCATACTATGGACGCGTTCTTGATCGACAGAGTTATAGAGCATCGCAGAGCATTATCCATTCGTCAACTATGCTGCCTCGACCTCCCCAGACGCCATTCTGGATGACCGTTAGGCGCTCAGACCAACACAATTAGGGGAACAACACGCACGCAACAACTTCTACAAACATTTACTCTCCACGAGCGCGTCCTAACAACGTCCAAGACCAAGAAATGGCCTTCGAACTACTCCTTGCCGCTCGTAATTTCCTACTGCCATCCTCACAGACGTTGTTCTTTAGCTTCACCAGGAAGCCCCTCTTCACCGGTCAAGCCTCATCTGTTGACAACGACCTGCTCGCGTCAGAGGGGCTAGGTAGGTACACACAATCTCATATCTATCGTCTCTTCCCACGCCCTCTTCGTAAGGACCGTTGTACGTTTCTTGTTCTTGTCGATACACTCTTTTGCCGCAAACCGCGTTTGCATACATTCATTTCAAGGCTTCCCGCCGTCCTTTCATTCAGTATCAATCAACACAATGGCTTCCATGCTAGCTCTCGTCGCCGCTCTGTCGTTTCTCGTTTCTTTCTCTTCTGCATTCAGACCACTCGCCAAGACCAATGTCGCCATCTACTGGGGTCAGGGACCCTACCAGGAGCGCCTCATCGAAACATGCAAGAACCCCAGTGTCGACATAATCAATATCGGTTTCGTTAATGTCTTTCCCGATTCGGGACCCGGTGGATATCCTGGAACAAACTTTGGAGACGCCTGTGAGGCCGGCTTCTATAAGCACAACGGAAAGACCACCGACCTTCTCAAGAACTGCCAGTACATCGGACCCGACATTACAGCTTGCCAAAAGCAGTACGGAAAGAAGGTTCTTCTTTCCCTTGGTGGTGCATCCCCTTCAGACCAATACATTGCCAACAACAAGAGCGCAATTCATTTTGCAAACTTCCTTTGGGGTGCTTTCGGTCCACAAACTGATGCTTGGACATCAGCGAAGAAGCCTCGTCCATTCGGCACTGCCGTTGTCGATGGCTTCGACTTTGACATCGAGAGCCAGGGCCCTCCACCAGAGCACAACGGCGTTGCAGTCAAGAACTACCAGACTCGCGGCTATGCCAAGATGATTGAGACTTTCAAGAACGTGCTGTTCGCCAAGGATACCTCAAAGAGGTATTTCATCTCTGGTGCACCACAGTGTGTCATTCCTGATGCGCACTTTGCCGACCTGGTCTCGAGCGCCTGGTTCGACTTTTTGTTTGTCCAATTCTACAACACCCCATACTGCTCTGCCCGCGCCGGTGTCAACAACATCAACGGCGACAAGTCTGAAGATATTTCCTTCCCTCGCTGGACCCAGATCAAGTTCTTCAACCCAAAGACCAGAGTTTACATTGGTCTTCCGGCCAACACCAACGCCTCGGCGAGCGCCGACAACTATCTGAACCCCACTGATGCCAACAAGCTCATCCGCCGATTCTACCAGAACGGCAAATTTGGCGGTGTCATGCTTTGGGAGGCGACTTACGCCATGAACAACGTCATCTGCGGCAAGGACTATGCTACCTGGATCAAGCAGATTCTCAAGGCTGCCGTCAACAAGAAGGCCATCAGCACAACTTGCGCTACACCCAACACCAGCTTCGCCGCGATCAATGCTACCAGTGTTGGTCCTGATGCCAAATACGCTGCTGTCAAGAACTTCAAGGAGGTCCCAATCTCAAAGCGCTTTGTTCCAGTCCATACAATCAACGGCAAGCGTCAACTTACCTTTTCCAACACTTCTTCAGTTGCTTCCAGCACTGCTACCTCGTCTAGCACTTCTCTGAGCTCATCTCTGACAGAGATTACCTCTAGCTCTTCCGCTGCGATCAACGCTACAGCCCCAGCCAACGGAGCTCTGCAAGCCACTACTGCTTCATCTTCTTCTAGCTCCGCCAATACCGACTCTCCAGTCATGTCGTCCGCTGGCGCGTCCCCAAACTCTTCTGCTAGCGCCTCTGCTCCCGACAACGCTACCTCCACCGAGTCCACTACTGCTCTTTCCAGCAGCTCCTCTACGACTGTTGTTTCTGCCACTTCTTCGGATGCTGGCAATTCTACCAACTCCGCAGGACAGGCTACCGCTCTCGCTCAAGCCACATCAAATCTGTCACCTGGGTTCGCGAACTCTACTTCTTCAGCATCTCCAGCCAGAAGCATTACTTCTTCACGTTATATGAACACGACTAGCTCCATTTCTGCTACCCAATCCGCTAATGTCATTCCTGCATTCTCTCAAAAGGCTGCAGCTCTCAGCGGCGCAGCCGCAAGTGAGACCACCGAAACCATCACCGTCTACTCCACCAGATACCTTACTATCACCCAGGAGCTTAATACACAAACCATTACCACTGTTTTCCCTATCGCCACAAGGACTATTGTCGTCACTGGTAGCCAGATTCCTTCTTCGTCTGGAGCTGCAGCTGCTGATGCGGCGGCCACTGACTCGATGGAATCTGCTACTCCAACATCTTCTCTCACCGCCATGACCGACATCACGATCACCAAGACCATTACTGTCTATGCGACGCAAGCTGTCACCACCTGCGCTCCAGGCGTTAGCGGATGCTCGTCCCTTCCAGCATCCCAGACCGTCGTTTCTACCATGACAAAGGTCGTCAGTGTTTACACTACCCTTATCGTCACACAAGCTCCAGTTGCAGCCGTAGCAAGTGCGACCGCATCCGGTGCAGCTGACTCCAGTGCACAAGCAAGCGATGTTAATGCCGCCAGTACAGAGGGAGCTAGTGTTACCGGAGATGCGTCTACCGTGACGGAGATCAGGACCAAGACCAACTACCAGACTCAGTACTACACCACCATTATCGACGTCATGCACGCCAGCTCTTCAAGCTTGTACAACCCACACAGCGGCGATGACTCTACCACAACCACCAAAACGACTCTGCACTCGACCAGCACCGTCTACCAAACCCTCACTGTTGAAGCCGTTCGACCCACCGTCCGTAGCACAATGACCGTCACCAACTACGTAACTGTCAGCCCGGTGTCAACTTTCCCATCAAACCCAAACCCAACCAAAGACACTCACGTCTACAGCCCACAACAGCAAGCCGCGCAAGCCGCCGCAGCCCAAAGCGCCCAGAGCGCCAGCGCCGCCGCTGTTGCCGCCTCGAGCAAGAGCGTAGCCTACTCCGCCGCCGGTGCACAAGAGACGGCCGCACCAGGTTCTGGTAACCAGAAGCCGCAGGGCGGTGCCAACGCCGGCTCGACCTCCGGCTCGAACTCTGGCTTGAACTCCGGCTCAAGCCCCTACTCGAACTCGACCTCACCGGCCAACTCTCAGGTCTCCGGCGCAGCACAAGGAACCGGCTTCGCACACACCGTGTCCGCCGCCACCGGCACCGCCACCTCTCTCGCGGACGCACTCGCCGCGACGCCGTACCCAATGGCCAACAACGCGACGGCCTCGCGCGTCGGCGAGTACAAAGCCTTTGCGACGATGCCAGCGTTCAAAGAAGCCGCGGTCATGAACGCTGGTAACAACCTGAAATTCGACGCCAGTCTCGCCAGTGTGGCTGTTGCTGTCCTGGTGCTTCTTGTCGATGGGTTGTTCTTGTAGTTTGCCAACGGATGCATAGATTCGAGATTAGAGATCTCGAGGACTGGAATGGAATGGTAAAGCGCTGGCGTTGGGGTGTGGCTGGTTTCATACCCATTTTCTTTGGTTTTGCTTTTGTTATGGTTATGCATGTTGATGTGTCATGCTTTGCTGCATAGATCTTTTACGATTCATTGTATGAATGTCTATTGTCTCTTATGAAGTGATGTGCCTGCGCTCTTATCGCCTGATCTACTATGATTCATTGTGTGAATGTCTATCATATCTTATCACGTGGTGTGCCTGCGCTCTTGCATCGCCGAAACTCCGATGCGAACGTGCAAAAGGTTTTTATTTCGGCATACATTCGTTGTTATGGTTATTCTCGTTTGTTTTCAGGAGTCATTGTTCATGACTAAAAGGATGTATTTCGTTATTGCAACAGCAGTGCTAATCATCGTAAAGTCCACCAGCGGCAGACGGGGGTATCACAAATCCACAAACCCAGAGGCTACACCTCAACCCGTAAACAGCACAGCACAGCACAGCACAGCACTTCAGCCAGAAGCAGTTCCAAAAAGCCCACCACCGCGTCCACTCAAGGCATTGCCGAGCATCTCCTTCAGTCTGACGTGCTGGTACTTCCTTCGCAAAGGCACACACGTAGCCTGATACAGCGGCTGCGGTCTGGCCCTCGCAATAGCAGCCAGGACCAGATCCTTCTCCTCGTCCGAATCGATGGGTCCAGTGGGCGCGAGTTCGTCGTCCGGTAACAGTGGCTGAGACTCCATCGCCGCTTCTACAATCGCCGTTAGCAAAACATCCTTCCCTACTCATCGTGATCCCCTGCCAAGAAGAAAACTCACTCTGCAGCTTGGCCTGGTTCTTCCTCTGATATTCGGCCAGGAGCTTGTCGTACGGCGCGCTGCGGCCCGGCACCGCTCGTTTCGCACCCATACTGTGGCTCTTGCACGTCAAGCTACGCGCGCACTGTCCTCCCTGCGGCAATTCGACACCACACTGCTTCTCGACATCAACCGGGGCTTTGGGCCTTGGCGCCTTCGCCTTAGGCTCATCCTTCTTCTTCTTCTTTTTCGGTCCCTCAGCCGTGTCCTCGGCCTTGCGCTTCTTGCCGCCCTCTGTGCCGTCGGTCTTGCGCGCCGTCTTGGAGCCCGTCCCGACTTCTTCCTCTTCGCTTGACGACTCCCCGCCGCGTTCGGCCCGTCGCCGGTCCGCGTCGCGTGCGTCTTTGGCTTCTTTCTTGCGTCGTTGTTTCTCTTGCTTCTTGGCTATGCAGTCTTCGACGTGGGCTTTGGCGCGGTGTCGTAGGATTGCGCGCCGGCAGTGGTTGCATTTTACGAGGTCGGGTTTGTCGTCCATGGGGCGACCGTTGGCGAAGGCTTTGGCTGATTCGAGCGGGACTTTGGCGAGCGGTCGTACTGGTACGCTGGCATCTTTGTTCTTGTCTGTAGACTGTTAGATGTTTTCGAAGTGTATGGCTCGCTTCGGCGTACTTGTGAGTTCAGAGTCCCAGTTTCCTGGCTTGTTGATTTTCGGTACTTTCTTCGTAACCTCTTCTCTCACCTTCAGCTTGCTGGCCTTGTCGGAGATGCTGAAGCCATCGTCGTAGAGAGACTTGGGTACAAAGTTGACGACAGAGGGCTTTCCGTTGGCCATGGGCGTTGGAGCTATGGATTGTTATTGGGCTGATCTCACTGACTAGGCTGCGACTTCACCCACTCTTGCGACTCGTTCCGTTCGGCGCCATAGGGTTTGAGGGTATGTTGATAAATGTTATCGCGTGATGTAATGGGAGCAGGCACTCAAGTAGCATGTGAAGTTGGACCGGGGGTGAACCGCCGGCGTTCAGCCGGACACCCCCGACAATCCGGGGTATCAAAGCCGCAATTATCACTCTCAAGCAGCGATCTCGTGATGCGCGAGTTTGAGCTCGTAATCATTGCTAAGCAATACTTTCGAATCTGTAATCCAGGGTACCTGACCTTTCTGTCGTTGTCGGACTTCCGAGTCGACATAGCCTTGAGATGACATGACCTGGATTCCGTTAAGCAGCAGCGCTCGAGGGTCATGGCAGGGAAGTAAGAAGATTGCTAAGAAAGCATGAATGAATATAACAGTACAGAAGGAGCTACAACGCTGTCAATGCTCAAGGGGTATACTGCAATGAAGTAAAGAACACAAGACCGCTGCGTGATGAACCAATGCATGACCCATCACCTTTCCCTACACCCCGATGCTGTCGATATCATAACACTTTCTGAACTGAGGGACTTCGGCGCTGTAGCGCCACCACAAATTCGTGCGACGTGGACCTTCTCATCCCATGCCACGGGTGGCAGCTCGCCATGAAAGAAAACTCCAGTCTCCTGCTCCAGGCGCTTCCTCCAAATCTGGGTTTCGACGGACCACCACAGTTCCAACCTTTTCCTCCTCTTGTCCATGTCCTTTCTTGTTTGCGAAAGCTCGTAGTCGCATTCGGCGTCCAGAACTGCGAGCTGATCCCGCCGCTTCGTGTCCAATTGGATGAGCTCCTTGGTCTGCCTCTGCGTACGATTTCTCAATCGCAGGCCTTGCTCTCCACGCAACACATTGATAGCGCTCTGATGTTTCGTGACCATTCCGTCTCGCGCTTTCCGGGCCTTGTCCAGTTCCTGCCGGTCTTGCTCAGTGACGGGTCGATTGTGTGGCAGATCTGTGCTTGACGATGGCCTCGCGCAATATGCCTCCATGTATTTCAGGGCTGTGGCTGCGTTGCGTTTATCTGATTCGTGAATTTCGCGCAAGTTTGCTTCTGCAGCGACATGCTTGTCTTCTACATCGGCGAGGGTTACCATGTGCTGAGACCCCATTAGTCCGTGTATACTAACGAGTACGGTCCGAACCTACCTGTTCTTCCAAGGCGTCTCGTTCCTCATCGAATGTGACGTTCACCTCCTCTTTGCGTTTGATATAGATTGCTTGTATTTGCTCGAGGTGCTTTATCTCCCATGCAAGGCAACGGTCCCTCTGGTATTCCTGCGCCTCCCGCATCGATCGAAAATTTTGTATCTCGACTGCTTTGGCCAAGTTCTTGTAGGACTCTTGCGCAGCCATTACATCTGACCCATCTGGTACTGTCGTATGACGCTGTTTCGAGATCTGCAATTGTGTCTGTGTGGTCGAAAGCGGTGGGCGTGCGCCGATAGCATCAATCTCGGACACCTCGGACGTTTTGTACGAGTTTCTTCCGTTGCTCTCGTCACTCAACACCCCTGCCGCCTCATACGCGCTCTTTGGAATAATTTGACCACAGCACGTCGGTACTCCGGTCGCTCTGTGGTTGGCTGCTGCCATTGTCATCTTTTGAAGCTCATGAACACAATAAGTATGACCGCATGGTAGGGGGTGCGTTGTGAGGGGGGCTCTGGTGTTGTCGTCGATACACTGTGAGCATTGACTGTGACCTGGTCAGCTTGTTTCTGGTGGAGCAGGAGCGTTTTCAGACCTTTGAACCGAGCTCACAGAGTTTGTGCGACGAGGCCGTAACCTCGACAAACCCCGTATGAAAGCTCGCCTTGGATTCCTCCCCGCCGGAAAAACTGTGTCATTGGAGATCGGCAGCGACTGTGTCGAGTCCAAGAATGAAGTCGAGCCTGAGAATGTGCTTGCTCGGACAGCCTTGGCCCGTGTATCCCACAGTCGAGAAGTATGATCCTTCACAGAAGATACCTCGGAACCACGTCTCAAGCTGGTAGGCGATGAGCATATATCTTCCGATGTCTTTTGCGAGGCCTTTGATAGATCAAAGGTAAGTACGGAGGAAGAATTGGTTTGATGTGAATCCGTCGAGAAGGATCTGGAAGGGACGTCTAGTTCTTCTGAAGATGGGCTATGTGTGTCTCGTGGTCGGTCCAAGATATCGTCCACTGGCAATCCGAAACGATGGGCATCTTCAACCAATCTTGCATTAAAGGCGTCCTCGGAGTCTCCAATTGCAAGTCGAAGGACTTGTCTAGCAAAGTCGTCCTCCGTAAAGTTGACCACACTGTCTGATTTTGGAGGCTGTCGTTGGGCACCAGGCGTGCTTTGAGAGCAGGACGTCATTGTCGGTGGACCAGATCGCTCCAAATCTTGTCGTGTTTAAACTTAGAGTTCGCATTGATGGATGTCTGGAGTAGGCGACTGTAACGTGTAGATCCAGGCCTTCCCGAGCGAGGGCGCGGTCTCTCTACCGATACAACATATTATGGTAGTAAGCGGTCTGGCTCGAGAAGAAAGAAACGCAAACTCGAAACAAATAAGGGAATGCAAGCAAGGCAAGACGACTCGAGGCAGTGTGGAGGTCCTCCCGATGTTTCTGTTGGTGATCGCCGTCGCCCAATTCACACCGGCGTCCGCCCTGTGCCGTGGGAATAGCCGCGATCAAATGATGATCTCAGACTTTCGTTTCTTTCACCTCAATTTCATGCAGTGTTCCTTCATTGCATCAACTTAATTCATATCGACCAGTGATGTTCCGCCACTACAAGGATTGTCTGTCAAGCCTATGGATCGCTCTGCATTGATGACCTTTGCAGACACGTCAAGCACACCTCCTTACGACCATGCCCAAACACCTACAAGCATATCGCGGACCCGGTAGAAAGATGCAGGTTTAACCTAAGTTTGCAAGCCACGAAACGCAATGCACAAAATATGGCGTGGAGACCGTTCCACCGCATCCCGCCCATGTTCAATTGTAACCCTGGTCGCCCTCCAATCAATGTCTCGGAATTCGCACACAGAATGTTGATTCGTCTTCACCGCCAATTGTGATGTGCAGCATACTAGACTATGTAGATATCCGGACCTCGCGTCGTGGAGACATCTTGTGATTCGTAGCCGCCCCACCACATCGAACGCGGGCCGAGGCAACTGCGATCGACATCTGGCCCGATATCTCCGTCTGTGACTGCACTTGCATCACCTCCTTCATCTGAGCAGTCCACCCCGGCCATTGGAGACGACATAAGCACTGGAACCTCTTTGGAACACGAGCTATCTGAGTCCGAACGTTGAACAAGTCCATTTGAACGGACAACAGCCCTGATCCACAACGACACACGTTCATGCTCCGCGCAATGGCCGCACAATTACTTCACCTTCCCGAAGTCGAGCGCATCAGCCCTCGCGTTATACGAATACTCGGCGGAAATCCCGGCAAATACCAGTTACAAGGCACAAACACCTATCTCGTTGGGACCGGACCATCACGTATACTCATCGATACCGGTGAAGGCAAACCATCATGGCCACAAGCGTTGAAGAGGGTACTGTCGGATGAAAACATAACCATCGACCAAGCGATCCTAACACATTGGCACCATGACCACGTCTCTGGCGTGTCGGATTTGCTCTCCTTCAGTCCTTCGACAAAGGTCTATAAAAGCCAAATCGTTCCCTCGGAGAACCAGTTGGACATCACCCATGATCAAGTCTTCAAGACACAAGGCGCCACGCTTCGTGCATTCCACTCTCCAGGACACACCAGAGACCACATGGCTCTTGTTCTCGAAGAGGAAGACGCCATGTTCACGGGCGACAACGTGCTAGGCCAAGGCACAGCCGTCTTCGAGGACCTAAAGTCTTATATGGACAGCTTAGAACGAATGCAAGATGCTTTCGCTGGACGAGCGTACCCCGGCCATGGACCAGTAATTGAGGACGGAAAGGCAAAGGTGAGGGAGTACATCTCCCATCGAAAGGAGCGGGAGGATCAAATTGTCAGTGTTTTGAAGGAATGCAACGAGGATGGTGACGGGTGGGAGAGTATGCAGGTTGTCAAGGTCATATACAAGGACTATCCTGAACACTTGCATCTGCCTGCCGAGGGAAGTGTGCTGCAAGTCTTGAAGAAAATGGAGAAAGAAGGGAAAGTTCAGAAGGATGGTGAGAGGTGGAAGTTGACTTCGAAGGCAGCATTATAGGAAAAATTATGATTAACTTTCAAATCTCGAACCAAGCATGAATCCTGTGTCCACTATGAGGAGCTCACACATTCAGCTCTTAGATTACCCCAGACATTGTTCTTACCGAGATCTACGTGTAAACAAGGGTCCATCTATACCGCGGCCAAATTCCGCGCAGTGACGCAGAAAAGTCAATAAATCTCCTAAAACAAACTTCGTCCACCTCCTGCTAAACATCCACATCTCGCATCATCCACCAAACGCCTGAAGTCCCAGATCCCTGCAGAACACCCCTCCTAATCCCCTCGACCCTTCCACAATCGCCCGAAATGCCATCCAGCCTGAACAAAGTGCAAAAGCACGTGAACAAGAAAAAGCCCGGCGCCAAATCCCACGCCCTGCACGAGAACAGCCGGGACGCAATGCGGCTGCGGCGCGCCTCGGGGCGCGACGACAAGGTATCACGCGTGCAAGCGCTGCGCGAAAAAGCCAACGACAAATTCCTCCTGCGCGTGTCCTTCCTGCAATCCGAACTCAGCTCCGCGACCACCGTCCTCTCGGTCCCGGAAACACAGGCCCTGATCGAGAAACTGCTGGCGCGGAATAACGATGCGTTGGCGGAGGAGAAGGCGCAAAGGCGCCCTGGGCGGCCGGCGAGTACGAGGCAGGGTGTGCTTGAGCAGTTGATGAAGGAGGAGCGGAATGAGTACGAGGGCGGGTTTTGGGTGCCGGATCTGCGGGCGGAGGAGACGGTCGAGACGTTGGCCAAGTGGGGCGGGCATTGGAATGGATTGGCGAATATGAAGTTTGTCAGGATTGATAGTGAGGGACGGGTCAGGGAGAGTGCGTTCCCGCCCAAGGGAGCTGCGTGAGGTGGTGTGGTACGCCGAGTTAAGAAAAAGAGACACTGCCGTGCGAGACGATTCTGCGTGGTGAGACACAGCCGCCATGCGCCGTGAGATGCATTGGTCTTCAAGAACAGGCCTGGGGGCGATATGCGTCACCGCATGCAGAGGCAGAGCGGAAACATGAAGCCCAGTCATGCTACCAGCCTGTCCGAGGGCACGACAGTTTCAGACGTTGAGACAATTTATGAGGGCGATCTATGGCAGCATAGGTGCACGAGACGAGGGCGTCTAATAATGGAGTAAGAATACTTCTGGGCATGTTACCCGTCGCTATAAAATTACATCCATGCTATGCGACAATGCTACCTTACCCCTCTCGAACAATGCATATCTGCGGCCAGCGATCCAACAATCCTAATGCCAAACGAACACAGTGTACTATTCCGCTTCCACACAAACAGGACAGCCACCTTTGACAGCCGACCGAATGATCTGCGCATGAGCAACTTTAGCCCCTACAGATCTCGTCGAGAAGCCACCACTCTCGGTGTGAGTAGCAGCCTGATTCTGCAGATCTTCCACAAGGCGGAAATCAGAGTCCGAAGCATCGATCGTGTTGAGCAAGCAAGTAAGATGGAAGATGTGGCCACAAGCGAAGCCCACGAGGAAGTCGCTATCTGCTGCGTTGTTAGTACTCGTGATCAAGTGAACTCCAAACGGACAATAGATGACTCACCGTCTTCCTCAAAGAGCTCCTCACAGCTGACGCAATGGCCTGGCTTGTTGTCATGGGAGATAATCTTATCCTTACTGATACCGATCTTCTTCGCCTCCTCGCCGCCCTCGAGACCGATCTGGTTCGACACGGGGTCAATGTTGACCTCCACTTCTTCATCCTTGCGGTGCCGGACGTCGAACTTGACACCCCGTTTCTGGCCCGCGCGCAACGTATCCATGCCAGTACCGACCTCGCCTCTGAAAACCTTGGCAACTCCCTCGGAGATGGAGTACTGAATGTCGTATTCGCGCACCATTTTCTGGATGCCTTCTTTGAGACCCTCGATCTCGAGGCCGTCGGGGATACGGCGGATCAGTTGAATCGGGTTGATGGAAGTGCCCACTTCGCTCAGCAAGGCACGGATGAACAAAGGCTTGTTCATGGAGTAATCGAGAAGGTCATCCCACAGGTCGGGGTTTTCTTTGGTGAAGGAGATTGCTTGACTGACATCTCCGAGGTCGCCGATGATGAGGAACAGCGCGCGTTTTGTCTGACCTGTCTTGCCGAGTAGATATACCAGTTCGGGAATGAAGTGCTTGTTTTCACAGATATGTGACGCGTCGTCAAGGTGGTAAGCAATCGAGTTGCGGAGGAAGTTCATAAGAACATCTCGGTCGTGGTCTGCGAAAAGCTCAACCGCCAAGTCAGCATAGCTTTCAACGATCAGCCTGCCCTCTGACATGATACGCTCATTATTGAGACGCTCGACACGGCTGATGTGTCTATCAGGATCTGGCTTGGGTCCTTGCCAAAGAGATCGCAGATAGAAGAACAAGAAGTGTTGGTAGGAGCCACCCTTTCGACGAAGCTGCGATACTACTGTCTCGGGATCAACAACTCCTGACAATGCTTCGTCGACAAGAATTTGCACGACTTCAGAGGACGATTCGTCGAGATCTCGCAAGTCGCCTTTCTTGAGCTGCTCTTTCGTTACCCGCAACATCAACAGACCAGGTATATCGTCCGAGATAGCATCTAAGAGGTTGTAGTCGCGAACCAGCGACATGGCTGCGTCGCCGTTCTGTAGGCGTATGTAACATCGAAGTGCCTCCTTTGGTTTGCCGGCAGCAAGCTTGAGCTTTGCCAGACCGTCTAGCAGTATACGCCAGTCTCGGCCCTGCTCACCATCTTCCACAGTCTCTTCGGAAACCTCCTGTGAATCTAGCTTGTCCTCGATTGCGGTCACGACGCTCGAAATGTCGAAGAGCTCGGGGTCCCAGCGTTCGAGCAGTTCCGCAAACTTTTGCCTATCGTGGCCAATGTAATGGCCCAGAATAACCTCGTAAACGAATGAAGGCAAGGCTGGCTTCATATCTGTGCTTGGTATGTGTGGAGTGATTTCGTCGAAGCGATCTGCCTGCGCAAATGTGAGAACCCAATGCTCCCACCTGGTTGAAGTACCAAGGACTCTCCCTGCGACTTCTCCTGCGGTCTTCCATTCGTTCTTGCCGACCAGTTGTTGCAGCCAAAGATCACCGATCCTCTGTTTCTCCTTTGCAGCTGCAGAATTTGATGGCCTTGTCGCAGAAACTGTAGTTTGGGAAGTATTCTCGTCTGCAAAGAAATCTGCCAAGCTGCCGGAAGGTTTCGGAGTGCTCGGTGTAGAGTCTGATCGTCTGTCTGTGGTTGTGACAATATTCGGGTGTAAATCGACAAGCTCCCATGCTTGCGAGTATTTCTTATGCTCCATGAGCCAGGCAAGATGATCGGAAGGTTCTCGTTTTACAGCCATTATGCAATCGTACGGTGTGTGTATAAACATCTTGAGACCCGCCGACGAGACCGCTGGTACCGAGTCTATCGTCTGTCTTGGTGTGGCCGAGATCTTCTCCTTTGCAGCAGAAACAGCAGGCGATCGCCCCTCGCCACTAGGAGCAGAGCTGTGTATGCTGGCAGATGAACTAAATATCCGGGTGGCATTATTGCTCACGTCCCAAAAGCCGGAGCCCAAAGACTCTAGCGCACCCTTCTGTTGTGTCTCGGTTTGTTGCTGAGGCTGGGGGATCCATAACGGCCCAAGATGGTAGTCGGCTGCAGAAAGTGCAGAAAATCGGCTGACTGGTAGAGTGTCGACATCCATTTCCTCTCCCGACTCGACACTGATCAGGCGTAGCTCAGGTGAAAGCCCAGTCTGCCTGTGCCTTCTCGGTGTGCCCTCTGCTGGAACAGCGATGGGATTATCGTCATCATCGCGCGTGCGATAGGCAAGAATAGCAAGCAAAGAAGGGGTATAAAGCGATAAGCCAGAAACGATACAATCATCAAACGTGAACCTGCAAAGTGTTAGTATCGGCCACAAGTACGCAAACAGTGGAGACAACTCACTTGTGTACAATGTCAGCGCTGCCAACCGAACGCGATCCGGTCCCCGGTCTTTCGCCATGCACGTGTAATATCCAAGCAGTATCACCCCATCCCACCAGTAACTTTTCGGGCGTCCTTTTATGGAAGCCTTGCGTCGTTTTCGCTTCGGTATGTCCATTTGAGGCCACCGCCAGGTCCTCTGTCTCGAGCTGTTTGTCGCTGATCCATTGCGCTCGCGCTTTCCAGACATTGGCCATTTCTTCCCAGTTGCGACGATTGGGCCTATCGATGTGCGCGATCCGCTTCCATGCATGTTCGACATCAGCGCTTTCGAGCTTCAGATGAGAGCGCATGATCTTAATCCCGTGCTCATTGATCCAAACAACAAATTTGCCAGTGCGCGAGAACTTGATGGTACTTATAGCGCCTTCTCCAGAATGGAGGACGGTATCTTTACCAGTGTTTGAGCCCAATCCTATCGATCCCAGCCAACCTGATGCAGCAGCGGCGGCACTATTTGTATTTGCTTCGGCAGTCACTCCAGCTTTTCCTCCCACTGTAAGAACCAGACTTCCAGCTAGACCTCCTGAAAGATACATCCGGTCGCTTTTGTAGTCCGGGGACAGCGCGACCGCCTGTATAGGGCGTCTAAAATTGCGCAGTGTGACATCACTTGGATCGACGAGTGATGAGACGCAGATATGGCCATCTATCGATGCCGAAGCAATGTATATCTGATTGGCGGGGATATTCGGCACGGCAGGACGACTTGGTTGTCGTGATGTTTGACCGGCTGCGCCTTTCGTAGACGGTGTTGAAGGGGTCTGCTGGATGTCTCGCAAGGGTTTGTTGAGGGTTGTCGACACTGTACCAGCTGGAGGTGTAGGCTGTACAGGAGAGATGGAAAGCGCTGTTACCGAGGCGGAATGTGCATGGTAGAGTCGAATCGGCTGTAACGATGGTATGCCTAGTGTGTGCTACTTTTAATGAGCCTCCGAAAGCCATGTGACGGTCATCTTGACTTACGATATTTCCATTGTGAGTGCCAATGACCTAGAACACTCATTAGCGATCGCACGTCAAGCGCCGCTCTCCCTCGCACCGTACCATCTTGTCGCCAGCGACAATGAACGTGCTCGTATCATCCCCGTTGCGGTATACGCTCGCCAGGTTGGCCGTCAACTTCGAATACTTGAGTCGGGGCTCCTCTTCCTCCTCCTCATCTTCATCGGTATCTGCGACTTCATTGTCCGATGTGGTTGGCAGTGCGCCATTGCCATTTCCTTTTGGACCTCCTTGACTCAGCTCATTCTCTCCTTCCTTCGCCTTAGGCTCTGCAGACATGCTGCAGGCATAGAGTTTCGATTGGCGCAATTAGAACTAGAGGTGTACGACAGATGAAGTGACCGGCAGCTTTCGTGGTATGACGGAGTCGGCTGCGACGCGGTACTGTCTCCGAGCCGGGGAAGTGCAAGGCGATATCGCTAATAGAATCAAACACTCTCCCTCTTTCTTTTCCTTCAGCGCCATGAAGCATACACTGTTCTGTCCATGAGAGCGAATATTCTGAGTCTTGGGGAAATATTCACGCGCAAGAGAGCTTCCTCGGTGACGGCAGCGTGCAGCTATCGGTATTCTTGGCACCAGCTCACATTAACCGGACGACATGTCAAACGAGATCTAAGACATCAACCATCGATCGTAAGGACCGGAGGCTTTGCAGAACAATCTCGGTTCTCCACGAGTGCATGGAGATGTAAAGGCAATGACGGAGTTCTGGAATCTGCAGCAGCACGTGGTGCAGAGGTGAGCGTACCCACGAAGGAAAAGGCACCAAAGCGAAAACCGGCGCATTTGCAGTCGGCAACGTCCCTGAGGAGTGTGGCTTTTCAGGCTCAGAGGTCTCGTGGTTTCATCAGAGGTCAGGGCAAGAGGAGGTTTGTGGACCCACAGGCTGATACTAAAGACATCACGGCGTCTTGTTCGGCCGAGCTATATGATATTCCCCTGGCCAAGCGACTTCTGGAGCAAGAAGGCTATGAGATCGACCCTCTAGGAACAGAGCTCGACTCCCAGGTCATACATGTGCAGACGCCAAATTACCTGATCAAGGATCCTCAGACTGGCAAGGAGACACCACAGGGACCGGGCGATGTCTTTGTTTTTGCTTCCGGCTGTGTAGTGGCTTGGAATGTTGCTGAGCAGACACAAAAGCATCTCGTCCATCGCGTACTTGTTGCAGCTGCGGAGCAATCTCACTTGGACAAGGTCGAGATTGAAGACTTCGATTACCTCGAAGATCCTACTCGGCCAAACAGCCGGATCATCGGTGACACCATCATCCTCGGTACTCAGACACGATTTGAGGAGGATACCACTGGCGAATCACAAGATGATTCGAACATACTTCGACTCGAAGCCGATGTTGTACTCGCCAAGATCGCTTTTTCCTCAGGGTTTGCACGAAGCACGAAACTGGCCGTGCTAGAAAATCTTCTCTCGTCCTACTTCGAGACGACGCGATCTATACCGGCGACGCTTTCAAAAGGCAGTAAGCTCAAATTCACACGATCATTCATTCTACGCAAGACTGGCGAGCTCTTATCTATCCGCGCCCAGCTCAATCTGTACAGTGAGCTTACGGACGCCATGCCGGATATCTTCTGGGACTCGCCAACTCAGCTCGGCCTGTCAGACTACTACGACGAAGTGGGTACGGCATTGGATGTCAGTGTTCGGATTCAAGCGCTGAACGAAAAACTAAACTATGCAAGTGAGATTGCCAGCGTCTTGCGTGAACGACTCAGTGAAAAGCATAGTACGGGATTGGAATGGCTCATCATTTTCCTTATCAGCGTCGAGGTTGGGTTCGAGCTTTTGAGGTTGTGGAAGGAGAGATCAGAAAGCAAGAATGCTGACAGTACCGAGAAGCTCTTCCGGGAGTGGTTGCTCTCGCAGAGATCGCAAACCCAGCACGATAGAAAAGGTTGAATTCACAAAGCGCTCGTCTCTTGCTCTCAGTACTCAGCAAGATCGTCGGGATGCGCCGTGTCCTTGGACCGTAGTGGGGCTAGCATCTGCGAGTACTCGTACTTTCGGTCGACGAACTTGAGGGCCTCAGGGTTGATATTGCTTGTGTTGAGTCCCATTTCGTGTTTTCCTTGGTCGGTGCGTGGGCGTCGGGTTGGCCACCAATAGCATCTATTGTATTCAACATCAAGCTCGAATCGAACAGAGCTCGCGGGCAACTTACACGCAACCACAGTTACCGCAGAAGTTGAAAGAAATGTCGCCATCGCCCCAGACATACTGCTTAGCCACTGCGTTTGGTTTGGAATCGATTTTTACTTCGTCTGTAGTGTAGTATCCCCACGCCGCGCCGTATCGCCTGCAAATGCTACACTGGCATACGTTGATGTATTCAGGAAGTCGAGATACTGTGACTGTGATGTCGCCGCAATGGCAGGTCGAGCGGATCGAGGAGTCTTTGTCCGCCGCTGCCATGTTGTCGAGCGTTGTTCAAGCTGGAGTATAGGGAGGTATTGTATGTAAGCATTGGCTACTTGTAACTAATCAATCCTATTCTGAATGAACGAACGGCAATCGAGTGACAAGAAACATGAAGCATCGAGGAAAGACAACTTTCACTATATACGAATGCTTGTCGAAGGGACAAACTAGGCAGCAACAAGTCGGACAGTCGCGATTACCGGCTAAAGAAAGAGATAAGGTCGCGTCGTTGTCGCGTTCCTTCAGAACATCTTAGTCCGTTGTTCTGAATTGTACGCACGACAGCATCCGTCGCTTCCACCTCACTCACAATTGAGCACCATCACATCTCGAGCCTCACAGATTCGCCTCGACCTTGTGATCGTCCTATCTAGCGAAATCTAGCCATGTGTTGTCAAGATTAGAGGGATGAACCTTGAAACACGCGTTTGCGGATCTTGCATAACTACAGGTGCAACGGTTCATGGCCGTTGCATACTCTGAAGCGCCAATCGATAGACTGTTATTTCGACAACGGTATCTTCGATTTCTCCCACCACCTCTTCGCACTATTTACCACCTAATCACAGCTTTGCCTCAGACATCCACCGTCCCGAACGATAGAACGGACTTTCACGATGGATTCCGGACGGATTGCGCGTTCATGGATGAAAGAGCCTCTATCCGGCTTCAATAATCAAGTCTCCGCCCAGCTCGAACACCCTCCTAACATCACCCGTCGTCCAACGGTCTTAATCAAACAGTATCCTGAGGCGGCCTGAGTATGCCGGCCATGATCTCCTTTCGAGTATATATCAATTGTACTTCTCGCTCGTTGTAAGTCCTGTGACCGAGACCGATCAGTCAGACATTCGCTTCATTCTTCTTCTTTTTCTTCTTACAGGACATTCGTTTCCTGGTCATTCGTTCATTCGAGCATTCATTTCTTCTTCATATTCAATATGTACTCTTCCAATGTTCTCGCGGCCCTTGCCGTGACCACTTCTTTTATCGCATCTGAGGCCGTCGCAGCCGGTAAGTTATCCGCCTTTGATCATCCAAGATCGTCCAACTGACACGGCATAGCTATTCCATCTTCGACTACTACGGGTGCAGCTACCGGAACCGGCAAGAGAGGTCTTGCTTACAACACTGCTGCTTTTACCGAACCATTCGGCCAAGATGCCGACTCTCAGGTCACTTGGGCATATTCGTGGGCGCAGCGAGAGTATGACTCCGCCTTCAACAAGAATCTTGAATTCGTTCCCATGCTCTGGAGTAATTCTTCGACCTTGACCTCTACTTGGGCTGCCAACGCTCAGTACGGAATCGAGAATGGAGCTACTGCTCTGCTCGGATTCAACGAGCCTGACCTCTGTGTTCCTGGCTCAGCCTGCATGAGTCTCAACAGCTCCGTCACAGCCTGGAAGCAATACATGGAACCCTTTGCTGGCAAAGCGTTGCTTGGTTCTCCAGCTGTCACCAACGGTGGCTCTACCGGCACCGACTACATGGGCGCCGACTACCTCAACTACTTCATCGGCAACTGCACTGGCTGCCACATCGACTTTGTCAACATGCATTGGGTACGTCTGTTCTGTCCAACAATCTACGAAATGCTGACAAAATCTCTAGTACTCCAACTATTACGCTGGTGTGAACTACCTCAAGACTCAGGTCGAAAACATTCGTGCTGTTGCGGGTGGTCGCCCTATTTGGGTTACTGAATTCGCGCTTGACAACTCATCTCCTTGGACCGAGGCTCAGCTTGAGTCGTTTCTAGAGGAAGCTGTTCTTTACCTTGATAGCCAGCCAGATGTCCACCGCTATGCTTATTTCATGGACGCTGCTGGCATCCTGATGAACAGTGCTGGAACTGCCATGAGTCCCCTTGGCGAGCTCTTCGACACTTACAACGGCAGTGCTGTTGCTTCCCCACGCTCCTCATCCTCTTCTGCAGTCAAGACCTCGTCGACTGCCACCAGCAGCACCACCACTCCTGCTTTGGTCTCTATCTCGGTTGGTGCCAGCACCACCAGCTCAAGCAGCTCCTCCATACCAACCACTCTCGCCACCCTTACCTCCTCATCCTCGACCACAAGCAGCGCCGTCTCGACCTCCACTCCCTCGATCACGATCCTGAGCGCCTTCTTCGCAATGAAAGACGTCACCACCGCCGCGCGACAAGCCTTCCTCAAGAACGGTGTGCTGAACATCAACACCGCCTCGCCCGGCAACGTGCTCGGCGGCAACCCATGGCCAGGCCACGCCAGGAAGTCGCTCAGCATCCTCTACAGCGTCGGTGGCTCCTCGCAGACGTACGTCTTCACCGCCATGATCAACACCGGCACCTACCACATCACGCCTCAGTGCCCCACCTGTACCAGTAACACGGCCATCACGCCCTCGTGGCCGGCGCCCGAGGGGTCGTCGATTACTATCGTTGGAGGCGCGTGGGGCGGCATGCCGGTCGCTGGCCAGGGAGTATTTAACAAGCTTTACGCGGCCGCGGCCAAGGGGACCACATTCACCATGAACCCGGCGCTCTTCGGTAATTCTAACCCCTTCAAGTCCACCGGTGTTATCTGGTACATGCAGGGTGGTGTGCTCAAGGCTATTTCGGGCGTTGGTACAAAGAGCTATTCTTTCTGAAAACGTGATGGCAGGATGAAATGTCTATACATATTTTGTAATTAATGATTGATAATATTTCGATTTTCCATATCATGATGAGATTGCCAAAAGCAAACGTTTTCGAGTCGTTCTGTGTCAATCTCGCGTGACCTTGTGGAGTTTGTGAACTTATACAGCAGGACCTCGCCCAATCCATGTCCTATAACTCCTAAATGGACCCCTCCTGTGATCCACATTCATGTACTGAAAGCTCGGACTCAGCTCGAGCTGATTCGTAGTGAAATAAAGCCACCCATCAAGAATAGCAGCAGAATCAGCATGCTGAATCTCCGCACTACGGACAAGCGTCTTGACGACATAGTTCTCCGACGCGACGAGCCCGATCCCACCAGCAGGGACACCATTGACCACCTCGTCGACCTCAGCCTGCAGCGTATCGACGTAGTAGATGGCGTTCTGCTCACTGGCAGTCATGTACAGCCGTCCTCGATCATCAGCCGTGAAGCCAGCCTGCTCACTGCCCAACTGTCCGGGGAAAACGACCGCGCTTTCGACCTCGGCATCCGTTGCGGAGAAATTGGCCATGATGCTCTGCGGCACGTAGTAGTAGCGGCGCGACGCCAGTACGCCCCAGTAGACATTACCGCTCTGCAGCGCGATGCCGTCGCTGCCTGTCGAGGTGAAGGATTTCCGTGCTCCGTTCCAGCTGTAGATCGGCTGGCCGTTGTAGGAGCCTACGTATCCTGGATCGGCGCGCGTGTAGGTCGTATTGAAGAGGCGGCGGACGGCGGCGCCGCTGTTGAGGTCGATGGCCATGATGGACCCCGAGGCGGATTCGTCGGTTATGAAGGCGAAGCCCGCTGTACCGACGGTGTTGTTGATGCGCACGTCGTTAGCGTTGAAGTCGTCGTGGGTCAGCGCTGGTGGGATCGGGTAGCTGCGGATCAGTCCGCGTGTGGTTAGGTTGAAGGACATGATTTTTGCGCCGTACGGGGTTGCGAGTTTGTTTCCTGGTGCGATGCCTGAGTCGACGGCCCACATGATGCCTTCGGAGTCGAGAACAACGTTCTGAACGTTGATGAAGCAGGTTGATGCGTTTTGACCGGCGGTGCAGTTCTGGATTCCGGCGGATGGCCATGGTTCTTCGCCGGTATATGAAGTTGCTATGACGACGTTGTTGGGTGTTGCGCCTGAGTTTCGTGGGTAGGTGAGGTAGACGTTCAATGAATTGTCGACAGCCAGACCTGTTGGCGCTTTCGTGCTCTCATGGACTGGCTGTAGTTGGGGTCCGATGATGCTGAAGTCTTGTGGACAGACACCGAGAGTCGCATTTGCAGTGTTGTTGTGGACGGCGGGACACCTTGGAGGGAAGCCATAGGAAGGGTAGCCATGTGCCACGGTCAAAGCGGGTAAGGTGAGAAGGCAATACCACAGCATAATGAGTCGAGATAAATTTCAATGAAGACAATACCTACTATGAAACTCACGAGGACTCTTATAAGTGTTCTCAAGTGGAAGGATAATTGATCATCGTCAGGTAGGTAGCTCTCCGAGCTCAATTGATGTCATTGTTGTGCAGCGGCAGATGTGAAACCGACCCCGCGTTCTCCGCATTTCATTTCTTGCATAGGTATTAATCATTATACCGACACAAATGCGCAATGCTGTAGACAGAGTGATAATTGATGATCAATAATCACTTTCGGAATTGAGCATTACCACAATGATGGACGACGATGGAGGAAAGACTGACTCGCTTATACATTATATGCAACTATGACATTAAGAGCTAATCAAGTTATGCAATTGATCCAAGCGCTTCATGTGACCCGAAACTGCGCCCGACGATGTCGAATTGCTCAGACCAGACAAGATTTGTGCGGAGATCTTCTCGGCCAACATGTAGACGGCACTCTGTGGTTGTCCAGGGACCAAGAATGGCATAGCACTGACATCAACAACTCTAAGGTTATTGACACCAAATACTCTGGCGTGACTGTCGACGACGGCCATGGTGTCGTTGGCGCGGCCCATTTTGCAGGTGGCAGAAGCGTGGTACAAGGAGGTGACGACGTTCTTGATCCAGTCGAGGATCTGAGCGTCGGTCTGGACGGCTGGGCCAGGGTTGGTCTCGCCGTTGATGAGCAGTTGCCTGAGAGATGTTGTGTTCTCGAGCTGGCGGACGTATCTGAAGGCAGCGACAGCAAGCTCCTGATCTCTTGGGTCTTCCAACCAGTTGGGGCTGATGATTGGTGGGCTGTTCATGGAAGTAGAGTTGATGGAGATGTTACCACGGCTGAATGTGGTCAAAAGACCGACGAGTGTAGCTCCAGTGGAAGAAGAGAAAAGCTGGGCCTCTGGCCAGTCGGCTGGGTAAGCGTCAGCAAACGCTTGAGTGGTTGAAGCGCTAGCGTTGGACCATGGCTTGTCGAGGATTTTGTCGAATGCAGCAGTCTGGGTGCCTGGGTTTGTCAATGGACCAGTCTTGTTGAAAATGTACTCTGGAGCGTAGTTGTTGAGGGTAGCGGCAGGGATGACGTATGGAGTAGAGTACGAGACAAAGTACAATGGGTTGTCTTGCATGTTTTGACCGACACCTGGAAGATCCTTTACAACAGGAATTCCGAGGCTCTTGAGAGTAGAAGCTGGACCAATACCGGAGACTTGGAGCAACTGAGGAGACTGGACGGCACCAGCAGAGAGAATGACCTCCTTTGTAGCGGTAAGGGTAAAGTTGAGACCAGCGACCTGAGCAATGATACCGGTAGCTGTCTTGTTGCCATTAAAGATGATCTGCTGAACCATGGTGGATGGGTAAACCTGGAGACGGGTAGTTTGCAGGGCCAAGTTCAAGAAGGAAGTCTGGGAAGAACTTCTCGTCTCGTGGTCTGGGTCCAGAACGGAAGTAGGAACAGCCCAGCCGATCAATTCACCAGTGTTGATACCAGGAAGTGGCTTGAGACCGACTTGCTCGTAAGCAGCTGGGTAGTAAGAGCCAAGTGGGTTCGCCCAGTTGGGGTAGCTGATCTTGAGAGGACCGGCACCTCTGATGAAAGCACCAGTGTCGTTGGCGACAGACTGGTTTGCAGGGCGAAGAGCAGCGTTCGCCATGGTGTAGTTGCAAGACTTTTGGTAGTATTGAAGGATGTTGTTTCACTCGTAAGAGTCGTCACCGACCTCGTCAGCCCACATCTGCATGGCGCCAACAGTGGCTCTGTTGTAGAGCATGTAGTTTCTGGCACTCGATCCTCCGAGACATTTTCCGCGAACAAAGTGAAAGACCTTGTCGTTCAACTGCGGTTGTGGAGTAGTGGTGAATCGCCAATCGATCACCGGGTTGACTCCGATCAAGCTGGTGGCGTTCGCACTCTGGGCATCAAATGCTGGAATTTGACTGACGTTGGAGTTGCCAATTTCGTAAAAGCTACCAGCCTCGACGACAGCAACGGTGATGTTCGGATTCTGCGCAAGTCTGGTGGCAATGGTAAGACCGGCAGTACCACCTCCTACAATCACATAGTCGTAAGAAGCGTTAACGGCTGGGGCACCGAAGCTTGATCCGAACAATTGCTGATTCTGAAACGCGACAAACGGCCAAGTCGATTGTGCCTGCGAGACAGCGGCAGCCGCAAGAACGAGTGTGTTGCGTACGAAGCCCATTGTGATTGTGACGGAGAGATAGGAATGGTGGATGGAGAGATTCAGAGTCTCAACAAAGTGGCATGAGCTGCATTTTGTACGTCCCACGATACGACGGAGTCATGTAGGAGTGGTGTGGTTAAAGTTAGTGCGACTGACTAGCCAAGCAGTGTCCACATCCAGGATGGTCCAGCATGACTTGGTATGCAGAACAAAGAGAATAGACTCTGAGGATTTCCACTAAAAATGTATAGGGCCCGATGTAGCCGCATGCTCCTCACGTTCCTCACGTGGAGGAAACGAGAATATCCGGCTGTGCTGTGCCTCTGGTGTCTCAAAAGTGGATTGGCATTCGGCTGGCATTGTTCTTCTTTGGTCAATGATCTACATTGATTCATCTGCCGAATTTCCGACAACCTTCGAAGCGGTCAGCAACATTTCATGTCCTTCAATCATCCGTTCCGAAAACGACAAGAAAAAGTGAGCCGCTAGATTCGAAACGAGGCTGCGCATTGTATAGATCTCATCTGTGGTCGCTGTCAGAAGGCAGGTACCGCAGCATTAGCCAGGAACACATGGAACATGGAACACACTCCTGGAGTTCTCCAACGAATCACCCAATGACATGAAGTCGAAACCAACACCTCAATATATGTCCTTAATATATGTCCTTAATATATTAGGATCAATTCGCGCGGCCCAAAGACCGTCGAAGGGTCCGTGACCCAACACTATTCGAACGACACAGTGGTTAAGTTGACCCTTGACTATCTATCTTCATAGCGACCCTCGATGAGTTTGGACCAGTTGACCAGTTCGGCTTGCCGTGACACGTGTGTTCGAGGCCTCACGATAGTAGTCTTGTATAGGTGCGCACCTACCAGGCTACCTTACCTCACTGTACATGTACTATCAGAACATTGCAGCGCGCGGTTCACTTGCCGTCTACTTGGGCAAAGCTTATTAGAGTGTCCTTCTCCTTCAGTCGCTTGACGGAGTCTTGCAAAGATTAGGAAGGAGCTACTCGTCATGGCATGTCGCTACCTTATCAGTGGCAGTAGACGCTTGGCGCATCTGAAGCAAGTCGCATTGACTCGGCAGAACTGACTCGTGGACATCGGACAAGTATGCCCGCGTAGTGAACAAGGCGCTACCAGAGATCATGATACCTTTGGTAAGGTAAATTGAGAACAACAGGTCAATCGAAGGTGAAGAAGATTGAATATTGAATATTGATGCCCCCACGCTCGGATGTATCGCAAAACGGCTCTCTCCGCAGAATCGTCGGAGCTTCATGCGTTCTCCGCCGACGCTACTACAGCATGCACTACAGCACGCGGTGCAGCACATTTGTTGACTGACGATCACCTCGCATGTATCCGAGTACTCAACTCACCATGTCTAAGCGAAAGAGACCAGCAGACACAGACCCGGAAGATACTACGCATGTGTCCGCTGACAATTTGACCGTTTCGCATGATGACAATAGCACCGCAGGAGACATGGCACCGCCAGGACCCTACTCGTACACCAGGGAAAACCGTAAACAAGTACGGCCTCGGAATAAGCCAGACGACAACCGTCAACACACCAAACACCCTTTCTTCGGCCAAGCGAGCGCTCTTCCTCCAGCAGACACCACTAGCGACGGCGAAGAAGACGAAGCAACAGCATACTTACGCTCCGTGAGAGCCGAAGCAGAAGGTCTCGCAAGCGTAGTGACCGCCTATCCACAAGCAACATATGACGACCAAGACTACGACCCCGAACACGACTACAATGACGACAACGACGACTACGAAGAGAACGACCATGGCGAAGACGAGGACACAGCAGGCTGGTACGAAGACGGCGCCTACATCGGCGCCCCCACCACCGCTCACACACCATACCTGCCCCCAACAGCACAATCCCTCTACTACAGCGTCCTGTGCACTCGGTTCCGCACCCTTCGCGCGCGCCTACACATTGAACCCTCCCTAGAAGATAAAGCTTCCATACCGCCCGAACAGCCGACCACAGTCCCCAACCGGCACAACGAGCTCGCCCACCGCGAGTGGCGCTATCACTTGCGCTCCACAGAACCCGTGCCCCTGCAACTCCGCGCCATGGAATCGCGCACCGTGCTGCAGCTCCTCTCCATGGTCGACGGCCAGCTCGAGGCCAGCGTCAACGAGGCCAGGAATATCACCGCCGTCACCAGTCGCTGGATATGGGGCTTGTTGGGCCGCTTGGGGACTGCCGGACAATTGAGTACGCAGCAGGTCGGTACGGTAAGGGATTTGGCTAAGACGGCTGTATGGGTCGGGTATAAATACCGCAAGAGGAGTGTGGAAGGAGGAGAGGCGAGTGAGCTGGAGGCGGCCAAGGCGAGGATGCTGGGACGGCTGGAGGGAGAGGAGGATCAGGTCCCTGATGCGAATACCCTGGCCACGCTCGATTTGATCATCACTGTTGCCGGGGAGTTTTATGGCCAGAAGGACTTGCTTCAGTCGAGACTGCCGTGGGAACAAGCGGAATAAATTATGATGTTACAATGCTCGTCTATACAAGTGTAGATACCTTATGATACCCCAATTAAAGCTACTCAATTCTTTTTACCCTCCGTGATATATTCAAAAGGCCATAGTCGGTCGTGTCTCTCATCAGTCGTTGTCATTGATTATAGTAAATCCCTTACATGCAAACACTATACCTGTATATAGTTCCTCGAAATTTGACATCGAACGGTTAATGTGTCACTAAGTGCCATATTACTGAGTGCCACTTACATGTATATTCCATTGTCAACCGCGAGATCACATGTGAAATCGAATTGGCGCGAATGACGTAGGGCCTCAAAAACGCGCCAAGAACGCGATTTCCTGTTGACCAGAGCAGAGTTAATTCAAGGTAACGACCACGTAGCTTCACCAATCTCTCAAACAAAGACAATTACTTCTGAGTCTATCCGAAGACCACCAATTGACTGTGCTGACGGTGATCAGACGTCGCAAAGATGGTGTACATTCGTCAAGAACGTCTCCCCAAGCTCAAGGAGTACCAGTACTCAGGCGTCGACCACAGCCTACTGTCTCGGTACATCCTTAAGCCATACTGGTGGAGTCAGGTCATCGAATTGTTCCCATTGAGCATGGCCCCGAACATGATTACTCTCAGCGGATTCGGCTTCGTGATCATCAACATCATGACCCTGCTCTACTACACGCCTGGTCTGGACCAAGACTGCCCACGCTGGGTCTACGCCTCCTGGTCCATCGGCCTCTTCCTGTACCAGACCTTTGACGCAATCGACGGATCCCAAGCGCGTCGCACCCGCCAATCTGGTCCTCTGGGCGAGCTCTTCGACCACGGCGTCGACGCGGTGAACACGTCTCTGGAAGTCATCATCTTCAGCGCCGCCATGAAGCTCGGCCAGGGCTGGTACACAATCCTGGTGCTCTTTGCCAGTCTGTTGACGTTTTACGTGCAAACTTGGGATGAGTACCACACCAAGACGCTTACGCTGGGACTCGTCTCTGGACCGGTAGAGGGAATCCTGACGCTTTGTATCGTGTACGCTTTCACGGCGGTCAAGGGCGCGGACTTTTGGCACCAGTCAATGCTCGCGTCGATGGGTATGACTAAGGCTGGGTTCTTGCCACAGACGATCTATGAGCTCCCGTGGATTGAGTGGTACCTGATCTATGGCGGCTTGGTACTGGTATTCAACACGGTGTCGTCAGCGATGAACGTCCTCAAGGTGAGGCGTGAGAGAGGAGAGGACCCCAATGCTGCGCTTGTGGGTCTAGCGCCGTTCTTCGCTATCTGGTTCTTCATCACTGCGTACCTCATGCTCAACCCAACCGTTCTTCGCGAGCACCTGGTGCCGTTCGTCTTGTTTGTCGGTCTGATCAACGCGTACAGTGTTGGCCAGATGATCACGGCACACCTGACCAAGTCGGCATTCCCAATGTACAACGTTTTGATTTTGCCTCTGATCTTCGGAACACTGGACTCGGTCGGTCCATGGATGGAGCAGCACGCCGGATTCGGCTGGCCAAGCGCCCTCGGAGAGGACGGTAGCAAGTACCACGTCGCGTTTGTCTTCCTGTGCCTGGGTCTGGGTATCGGTGTCTACGGCACTTTTGTGGTGGACGTCATAGTTGCCATCTGCGACTACCTCGACATCTGGTGTCTAACAATCAAGCACCCTTACACAGCCGAGACGGAGCAGACCGCCAGCAAGAAGGTCGCCTACCCACACGAGAAGAAGGGGCAGTAGAGTGCGCCCTGGTAGTACAGGGACGGTTTACACGCCAGATTCCAGCCTTTTAGGACACTGAGTATACCATCAACCGACTATGGATTGACGTATAGCTGTTGTATCCATCTATCTAAATCTAGATGAATTACTAATCATCTTGCCATTGATTGTAGCAATATCTCTACTCTTAGGCATCCCTCATTAAATAATAAACGACTGATGTATCACACAGTGTCCTTAAAACGCTGGATCTGACGTTGTATGTGACACGCATCGGACATGACAGATGAGGACCGAGCAGAGCGCTCAGAGTATGCCCAAGCAGAGATCGTAGCGAAGATCGAGGCAAAGTAGGGATACTTGATCATTAAGGAGCATGTAGACAGTGTAGACCTCGAAACTGTTATGGCGGTCAATAATAAGCATTAGTTCGACAGGCATGACGAGATGTGCAACCGCATTGTACGTATACCTTAAAGGGCTAAGTCACTAAAATGCTAATAAACCTTAGTAGAGGCACATAAAACATCTAGAGGGAAGCGTTTAGGACCCTACCGATATTGTCGATTTCAATGCAGACAAAGGCGGGGAGTACAGAGTCGAACTAGCAGAGAATGTTAGGACCATTAGGCGTCTCGTCGTAGGAGTCTACTACGATACTGTGGACGGCGTCACTTTGAGACGTCGTGGAAGAACCGAGACTGATGGCTCTTTCTGGGCAAAGGCAATAGTCTCAAGCAAAGGACTCGAGGCGGCCAGAGGCGACGGCAGCGCAGCGTATGCGGCCATCAGCCTAGCGGCGGCTGTGGCAGTAAGGGCGAGAGGCGGCGAGGACAGCAGGGACAGGGGCGGCGGCAGCGAGGTTGCTCATGCTGACGGAGCACGAAAACTGAGACGAAGACGCACTCAGGGTACTAGTGCTGGTGCTGGTGCTAGTGGCTGCTTTAAAGCAAGCTTGCAGCGAGGACAGTAGGGACAGGGGCAGTAGCAGCGAGGTTGCTCATGCTAATGGAGCATGAGAACTGAAACGAAGACGCACTCGACGTTAAAGACACATATTCTGTATGTAGCTCTACGCTCGCTATAGCTAATAGATTATGCTTATGTATGTATGATCATTACTAAGCTTTCACCTCTGTCCTTCTTAAGATGTTTACTCCTTAGAGAAGGTCTCATCTTTAAATGGTGCCCTCTCCTCCTCGTCATCTTCCTCATTATCACCCTCTTCTTCGTCGCCGTCACCCTCGTCTTCCTCGCTGTCACCCTCGTCGCCATCGCTGTCTCCCTCGTCACCATCGCTATCTTCGTCTTCCTCATCGTCGGACGCAGACGTGGTATTGGTGCTGGTGGCTGCTTTTATACATGTATTCTGTCAATCGCGTGGCGCGTTTTTGAAGGTCCTACGTCATTCGCGCCAATTCAATTTCACATGTGATTCGAGTGGTCCGTCAGTTTGTATAGTAGAATGAAATTATGAAAGACTGTGCTATTTACATGTCGCTATTGAGGAGCGCGCTGTCAGACTCGCTATAGTGCTCATACCACGCATACTAAACGCTGGGAGCAATGTGATCGACCCAAAACGCCGCGCAATGACTGGGTAAGTAACAGACTGATCAGACTACTTCTCTATGCCACAGGACTCCATGGCATAGGGACCAGAATCCTGCTGCTCATGGTTTGAATCAACGGGACTGTCTTGTGAACAGTGTCGGCCCAGCCTGGCTGACTCCAGCTCTGCTCGCGATTCTGGCGTCTTGCCTCCAAGTCTGCGAATTGCCAAAGGTGGTGTACAGTGTTGAGATCTCCGATCCGGACGAACCACGCTCCGACTCCTTCCATAACCTCCTTACGAGCTTCTAGACCCTTGCGCCAGTGTGTCTCCCACTCGAGAAGGTTCCCTGGGTGAAGAGTGTACGAGCGCAATTCAAACACGCCTCCGAGCTTGCGCGGAGCCACTGTTGGCCAGAAGGAAAACTCCTGCATGAGTGACGTCTTCTTAGAGACGATCAACGATTTGAGCTTGTGGTCAAAGTCGGCGAACTCGGGGTGGTGCTGGATTGAGTGCAGAGATGCGTGGTATCCTTCGTATCGCTGGTATTCCCAGATGTGGACTAGCAATTGTCAGAACGATCCATCTCATAAGTGCTGCATTGAACGTACTGAAAGTGTCGCAGTCTCCGACCTCTGTTCTCCAACTGCCAACCAAGTGTACCTTGTTCTCTGGCGTTCCGGCCACTTTAGGGTACCACGAGCCGACCAACTCAACGTATTCGTCTACCTTGTCTGGCTTGACCTGATGTTGAACGATGCTGTGTACGTATTTACCACGCGCAAGAACTTGACTAAAGCTTCGCTCAATCTCGTCGTCCATCTCTTGACCTTCCTTGGTACCGTATATAAGATTCGACAACGGGCCGGTCTTCTTCTCCTTGCTGGGCCTAGACTGCTGCGAGGTAACCTCTGTATACTGATTAGCTGTGTTGTGAGAACTCTCAAGACTCGATATGCCCTACTCTGTTCCTGCTTCTTCTTCTCGTGAGCCTCTGCCTGTTGTTTGCGCCATGCTTGTTGGCGCTCAATGAATGCGTGGCTCTTGTCTGGCTCGATATCGGAGAGAGAGGGCGACCTAGCTGCCAAAGCTACCGAGCTGGTGCCGAAGGCGCGAGTGCTCGGTATGCACGCCGGAATACGTGGAATCAATCGCCTCAAAGACATAGTCGATCGTGGTTGCGTGGTTGCGGATAAGTGGATGTATGAGAGGGTCGTGAGATGAACAGTAAGTATGCTGGGTGCAGGGTCTGGATATGAGGTAGACGAATGAAACCGCAATAGAAGGTAACAGAGCGACAGAAGACTATCAGATGTTCTGAATGAATTGGGAGTGTTATGGAAGAGGAAGAGCGTCTCCGCAATGGGGACCCCCAAAAGGCTACCAAAAGCACATTCAGAGTGCGGGGAAGCATTGTGGCAGCTTCCGGGTTTGGGGCTTGGCATCTGCGACGTCTCGTGCTTCAATTTCATGCTTCTCCAAATTGTAGGGATATCGATTGCAGAGCCAGTGCGTGGTCGGCGATAGAACAATTGATGCAATGCGGCGCACAGTCGTGCAGACGGGCAATCGTGCGCTCTGCCAAGACACAGCCTTCTCACATCTGGATCGGTGACGATCTGCTTGATTCTGTCTTTGAGCGGTTCGTTCGTTCTATTGAACAGTCGCAGCGTCGGTATGGAAGTCACACACCAGGACCACTTGAATGTAGGAGGCGACTGGAAAAGAGGAGGATGGGAGCTGTGTCGGCGTCGGGAGCAGGGAACAACATTGAGAGAGATTGGCTCGGATTCCCGGATCTGGATGCCTTGTTCAGACCACGGGCTAGGGACGACAACTGGACGTGGAAACCACCAAGTAGCGATATCAAGACAAACAGGGACGAGCACCACCGCAAGGATGCACACGATGCACCCAGCAGGGTAGAGCTCCTGTTTTCGCTGAGCGAATGCGACAGTGTTGAAGCCATCCGGATAGCACTTGGGTCGACGATATTATCAGCAAAAGACTTCACCTTCTTCAGCACGAATGCCTTCGACCGCTTGCTCTCGTCAGTTTCCCGACAGCTGAGCGCTGACCGTGACCTGGATCTTGAAGATGTGGGAGAACTGTTGTATTTCCTGCAGAGCGAGCTCGAGGACACATCTTCACGGAACTTTGAGTTTTTCATGAAGGCGTTGACAGGGAAATCAATGACCGAAGATGCGTTCTCACATCTGATTGCAATCATACAGGATAAAGTACAGCTTGGCACCCTCAACGTCTCCGCTGTACCGCGCATTCTGAGCGTCTTGCCAGGAGTCAAATGCAGCTCAACAACGAGGGATACACAGCTTGTGGGCCTTGTTGATTCACTTCGTACATACATGAGCAAACTCGACTTAGGGACAAGTGTTCAGTCTGAAAGGCTCCACCTCTTTGTGCGGAAGGGATTTCCAATATCGGCAGCGCGATTACTTTCCGCAACAAGCCCTGGCTATCTTTCAGTCAGTCTTATGGTCGGGCTAAGTGGCATTTCTGCCGACGCTACTGTCGGAACGGCGCAGACATGTGCAGATTATTTGGCAATCTGGGCACAGTCCCATGAGGGACCCGATTCGCTGGACCTCAAAACAAGTACAGTCGCAAGTTGGCTGTCGGAACAAGAAGATATTGTGGAAGTGCAGAGATCAGCACTACTTCGATCAACAGTAGACCTTGTCTCTCGATGCAAGGAGGATGCTTCATTACTGCAGGGTCTATCTCGATGGCTATCCATTCTTCGTGGCAGCTTCGCACGACGACCGACTCTAGCGCAGAGTTTCTGGGAAGCCGTATATCCTGCCTTGGCAGCAAACTTGCGACCTCATCAATTGGCCAATTACTTCAAGTCCTTTGATGACAATACTAACGTCGTGCGCGTTTTGTTCGGTCATTGGTACGTCCCAGAAGCTTTCGAGAACATGCGAGCGGTGGAACCACATCGAAATGCAGATGAGATGCCCGCTTTAGTCAGTGCAATCGAAGATACGCTAGAAAACCAATTCACGTTGAAGTCGAGGCTGAGGTTGCGAACAAGAACACTTGACTTTGATCGCGGATATCGACTTTTACGCCCATGCCCACCAAAACGATTCTCGGCTTGCCGCCAACGTTCAACACCCATATACCAGCCCTTCGTCGCGGCTCTTGACACCCTCACTAAACACACTGGCCTGGTCGACTACAAGTTAGTACAGGAAATCTTCGCACTCTTCGAATCTTTTGGCAACGCAAACCACGTGACAGCGGTCTTCAATCGCCTTGTCGACCGCGGTGATCGTGTTGACATGAGTCAACTCTCCGCTCAGACCTCGTCTTTTCTGATCGACCACTTCGTGAGTATCTCAAAGCTCAACGTCGCAACGCGTATTTTCCTTAAATGCCCCGCCGCAACTCTCGGACATAACAGGCCGCTCTTCCTCGCCCACCTTGACACTCCAGCCCCGGACACTGGGTTACTCTTCATGATGCTCAACCGCGCATACAGCGGCAACTCGGTGCCTCGCGAGAAGCGCGAGGAGCCCAACAACGCGCTGTCGGGCAGGTCCATCGACTTGGTCAACACGATGGCGTTTGCCCTCTCGCGCGCCCCAGGTCTGACTCCTCGACAAGCGTTCCGCGCCGTATGGCAGTGCTATCGCTACCAACGCGATCGAGCAGTGAAGCCCAGAGGCGCTTGGACTCGAGCCTTGGTTCACGCAGGCGTGACGCGATTTCTGCAGGAAGGACTGTGGCTCAGCACGCCGCGTCTCGCGTTTATCCTGAAATGGGTGCGCGTGATCGATGGCGACGAGGTCGCTGACAAGCTCGGTGCAATGGCGGAACGATGGATGGACAAGATGATGACAGAGCAGCAGAAGGCGAGCTATGAGAGTGACGGGGCTATTCAATTCCAAAGCTCTAAACTCCAAGGCCGTCTTGGGACTTATCTGGAGGACGAGGCGTCGGCTGCTGAGGAGGGAGATAAGATTACTAGAACAAGAATCCTGAGATTTTGGAGGAAGAATAAGCCCTGGCTGAAGAGGGATGGTGTTCAGCCGACCGATGCTGAACAGTAACTCGAGCTGGATACAAGTTAAGTATGCTGTTCCAATGTCCATATGATGTCGATACGAATCCAATACACAATAATCTATGAATACTCAACCGTCCAACGCCATGCTTCGCGCAACGGAATCACTAATATCTCGTGCATCTCAAGCACACCAAATCTCTTAGGAACTCACCCACCTACAAACTCGTCGCCTGCGGCATCTTGGCCGGGAAATTCGGATCCGGAGCCGCAAAGATCTCCCAATCCATACCACGCTGAGTCCAGACAGGCTTGCCTTTCTCCTCGATCTGGTAGTACGCCGACGGTTCCCAATCCATGACCTCCTTCCAGCGGCGGATCATCGCACGCCAATAACACGCCTCGGCAGCAGGCGTGAGGTAGCGGTCGCGGAACGTGGCGGCCGAGTTATTCGCGACGCGCTCCGCCTCGTGCGGCTGGCTGCGGTAGAACTGGATCTTGCCCTCGAGATCGGACCAGTCGTTCAGCACGCGGATGTAGTTCTGATCCGGTCCGCTGGGCTGCAGCAGGTGGTAGTAGTGCGCTTCCCATTTCAGGTCGTGGATCACCACCGCGGAGCGGCAGTTGTGGAGATAGCGCAGGCGGCCGGACCACGAGTTGCCTTCGGTGTGGACGGGGAATTGGTACTGGCAGAACTCGCCCATGTGCAGCCGGTTCTCTGGATGTGTCGCCATGTCCAGGACGTCGGCCCAGTCCTTGTTCTGCGTCGAGTGTACTAGGTCTTGACGTACAGGGTTCAGCGCCGTGGTGCCTCGCCATCCGGCGCGGGGGTCTTTGTCCGCGAACGGGACTTCGTAGAATTGCAACTTCTCGCGGAAGGAGATGTAGGAGCCGAGATCCGCTACGGGGAAGGCCCAGCCGTCGAAGTCGGGCATCATCCATGTGTTCAGGTTGCCCTTTGGTCGTGTCCAGCCCCAGACTATGCGGTCTTCTGGCGTAAAGTCGGTGGGTGTGTCTTCGATGTCGATGACGAACTCGACGTTTGGCAGCACACGAGGGTCGGGGAGAGCAATGATGGCGCGGTAGAGGTTGTTAAGACCGGCAAGAGCGCGAGCGCGGTCACACGCGCCTTTCTTCTCGTCGATAATGTAGAGCTGATTGATGTCAATATACTGTCTAAAATTTCACGTTCGGAAACAGTGACATACCTGTCCATTGTACAGAAGGACACGAACCTGACCGTGAGCATACGGTTCATCGGATTGGTGAAGTGAGAGCTGGTGCTCTGATACGGACTTTGGTCCGAGATGGTCCCTCATTCTGTCCAAGTTCTCGTATAGCTTTGGGAAGGCAACCTTGACGAAAATCAGTAATTGATCCTCATACCCAATCGATGGTTTTCATGCAATACGCACATTGCATTGCGCTTCGGAAAGACCAAGGTTCCTTGCATCACGCGCTGCCTCGAATCTCCAGTTCTTGTCATCGACTACAGGACAAACCGGCGTGGGAGGCGGTATCGGCTTGGCTGGCTCCGAGTGGTCATGTTCAGTTATCACCGGCGATTGCTGATGTGGTGCTGATGATTTAGGAAATCCAATCGACGCGAACAGCATGATACCGATTATGACAGCCGCTGTGAAGCCAACGATCCTGAAAGCCGATGATTTCCTGTCGCGCATCCACGCTGGTGTGTGTACAGCCATTCGTTTCGTCCAGGAGTCCACATCGCCGAGTAGAGAGTAAGACGCCATGATTTGGTTGATCGCGGTGGACTACCGTATCATGCACAACGTTGACCTGATCAGTAAGTCTTCTGGAAGATGAGGTGAGGCTGACAGATAGAAGGTCGCGGCGATGTCACCTATTTGGTAGCTCCAAACAAGGAATAGTGAAGTTTCACAGTAAGCCGTAAGATTACGGGACATGTAGGAGGATTTCCTACTAATGACTCGGTTGTCCTTCGTACAGCAGTGTAATATGGCCATTTTGTATTCACGCGAATTACTCGCTAATTATAAGACCGCCTTGGCTATGGCTGATATGCGCATAACGCATGTTTCGTGCGACATACGTGCGTAAGCGCTATCTTATGCGGTGGTGTGCTGTGCCAACCTGAAAGCAACAATTATTTCAGCCACACAGGGTCAACAAGAAGCACGATTGAGTTCAGCAAGGTTCTGCCGTCGCCTGCTCGCTTGTTTGATAGAGCGGGAACTCCGAACAGCGTGGATTACACTTCGACCTGAACCATGTCGGCGTAAACGCTCTCCGCACCCGGCCCCACCAACTACGTCTTTTATCCCGACATGTATCGGCAGAAGGACCGTCACAAGGCCGTGAGAGTTGTTGGTGTGGAAATATGATGGTGTGTGTGGATGGTCTGGAGGCACACTCTGCTGTGACACTCCGCGCTTCGTATTCTCCCAGTATATTCCCGCGAGGCTCGAAGTGAGGAGGAGAGGCATGATCATGCAGCAAAGACAGCAAATCGGATCCCTGATCGCTGGCGTGGTTGCGCACGTCGTTGTCAAAGGCCCGATCCGGTGACCCTGCATCGATCCCCATCGTGATGTTGTTGACATGTGGCTTGGAATAACACCTCTGTTATAGGGCTGCCCGGACACTGCGAAGGGTGACGCACAATAGTAGTAGAAGCGAGACAGATGTTTCACCTCGAATCGGCGGCAATAAGATCATGTCTTCATAGCCTGTATTAATCACTATTGACATCTCGTAGAATTTCGCAATTCAACGTCTGTCTGAGCGGGTCCAACCAACAAGTCGAATCCTGCATCGAGACTGTTTGTCTCGGCCCAACTCCGCCAACGCCTTCGCTAAAATGTGCAGTAGATAAAAAGCAATGTGCTAAAGCGTCGCTCTGTGCTGGCGCCGTGCTCTGTAAAATATCGTCATGGGCTGATTAGCACGAGATCGATTTGTTTATACTCGTAGTCTTAGCGTGGTGTTGAAATCTGCTGCGTGAGGATAGTTCTGCTCTTCGAGTCTGTAATGAATATCAGCAAAGCCGTCCCTCATGTCATCGTGGACAGAAAACTCACAAGAACTCTTCGAATGATATGCCTCGCTCCTCATCAGGCTCTGGCCTGAACGACACCTCCGCGAAAGCCACGAGCAAGTGCCGCCAATAACATGCGACAGCCGCGGGTGTGATGTATCGGTCTCGGAAGGTGGCCGCCGCATTATCTGCAATCTGCTGCATCTTCTCTGGATCCTCAAAGAGATTGTCAATGTTGCGCTCCAGGTCGTGGAAGTCTCTGTTCAGTGAGACTACATTCTGTTCTGGACCGCTTCCGCGCAAAAGGTGATAGTAGAATGTGGTCCAGTCGAGTTGGTGGACGAATGTGACTGAATGGCAGTTCAATAGGTACTTGAGACGTCCGGACCAGCTTCTGCCTTCGGTGTGTGCGTTCATGGCATATCGACATTGTTCTTGAGCCTTGATGTGACTTCCGATAACGCCGTGAGTGCCCCAAGACATGGCCTCGATATCGCTCCATGGCTTGTTCTCCGAGGCGCGGACAAGGGCTTCTCTAATGGCTGCGTTTGTCCACAAAACACCGCGCCATACGATCTTGGGTATGCGTTGGTGGATGGGCAGATCTTTGTCTGGACTCATGACATCACGTCGAAAGTCGCCGTATGTGCCTCCGACGGCACCCCATGCCCAGAAGTTGAAGTCGGGAACTACCCAGAAAGGGTCGTGCGACTCGTTGTTGACCTGGCGGGCATAAGACCAAATGGCTGCATGTGGTATTTCCTCTCCTTCTGCCACATTCGCATTATCAAAGGTCTGATCGGCGGTGATGACGGAAAACTCCATGTCGGGAAGGTCGTCCACGAGCATGGCAGCGTGTTGAATCTGGTGAAGTGTCGCCAGACCGCGTTCTTTCAAGCCCCATTTATGAGGGTCAACGATAAAGTTTTTGGCCTCGAGAATGTACACCTGCTTCTTCCTGATCCTTCCCCTGAGGGCTCCATACTGGGCGAAGTCAATGCTCAAATCCTTCTTCTGAACTCCTCCTCTTGCTCGCCAATAGTTGACAGAACGATCAATCTCGTAATACAGATCTGGAAAGGCAGCGTCGCATTGCGTTGAGCTGAGCATGTAGTTGTCGGCATCGCGAGATGCGTTGTATTGCCAGCCACTTTCGGTAGTCTGGATAGGCGCAATCTTTTGTGAACTTGTGAAACTGTGCCAGGCTGGTGCATTCAGATGATGTGTGTAGATTGCTTCCAGGGTCCATGCAGTGAGAAGGAGGCAGATAAGGAAGACGATCAGACGAACGGCATGCTGCTGCAGCATACCCAGAATGATACGCATAGCGGCGACGCAATAGGTAGAGGACGATGTCGTTTAATATTACGGTGAAGACATCAGGTGGGTGAGTGAATGAGCGATTGAGAGAAACAAGACAGAGGTAAAGTAGTGATCTCAAAGTAGAAACAACCAGGCAGTGGCTGCCTGCCTGCAAACGAATACGGAAGGAATGCGGTAATGCGGTGATACAGTGATACGATGCAAGTGCCTTACCTTGGCCGGTTGCACCAGCTGCAGTGCTAGTTCAGATGGGTTCTAGCATCACATCACGCGAGCCGCAAGTGCAGTACACCTGTCGCGCTCGGTCTCAGTATGGGACTGGAGGGTGCACAGGTGAGATTCGATAATCTTGGTTTCTTGGTTTGCAGGGAGATACATTGTGGCTTGCCAAGTTGACCCACCAGCTTTGGCCCCGCTTAAGCCTTGGCTGCCGCCTTGTGCCACATCACTAGCAACGTACTCCACAGAAAGGTACGAGACCCGCGCGGACACGGGAGCAGTTGCGAAGAAGGTGCATCTCTGTTCGGACTTTGCACAGAAAAGAGGTACGCGCTATCCGACTCGTAAGGCACGATTGTGATATAATTTGAACGGTCACGCACGCACGTGGGAGGCCGACGGTAGCGGTAGCTAGTCTCAGTGATGTGCGGCTCAGAGATATTAAATGTACCTTACACCTGCAGTGGCAGTGACGTGGTGTACCGTGTCTGACCAGCTGCCCAGTGCCAGCGGCTTGGAAACTCGTCAGACGGCGGGACTTGTGCAAGGTTTAATGCAATGCGGCGGTTAATGGGTGAGCTGGCATCGAATCCTCGGTTTGTTCTTTCACTTGGCGAGACCACAGCATAATAATGAAACCAGGCTTAATAACGTTACTACTCTCCATTTATCAGAGTTCAGGGATGCTCTCCGAACATGGAGTGGCACGTGAGAATAGGTTTAGTTTTAGCGGTTGAGCCACAGGCAACGAGGTATCCACAGAGAATACCCGCAGGGTCTACTAACACCTAAGCGAGCAACCTCACAGTAAGGTATCCTTCTTTATTAAGGGAGCAACGACCGCCTTCTCTCACGGTCCAAAATATTCACCTACCTCCTGTGCACTGGGTTACCCAGATATTCTTCCGTCTTCTTGCGTTTTGCACATAAAAAAATGATAGAGCTATTATAGATGGTCAGCAGGGCTGAAACACGGGCTCCGCTCAACAATATCTGTAGGCAGTGCGATCCTCGTGCGACCCCTCGTGCGACCCTCGTTTACCCGCGGCTACGCGACCAACGCATTTACGACCGCGCCAGTCGCCCAATTATCAGACGTCTTTGATCATGATTAGACGTCTACTCTTACTTCTATTGTAGTCCTCCTAGTAACCACGTCACCTCGCAAATATGTGCTATGCAAACGTCAGGTCCAGCCTGACATCTCAGCCCTCCTGCCACACCTCCACCCCACCGATCAACCAATAAGCCTCCTCGAATGCCTCGGGGTTACTTGCAACAAATGCGTTGCAACTACTGGCCCCTGTGCTCGTCTTACAACCACTGCTTTCCCAGGTACCGCCGGCCCAGCCGCCACAGAAATCTGTATCAATTACCAAGGCCAGTTCCTTGACATACTGGTCAAAATCGCAACCTAGGAAGCTTGCGAGTGGCATTTGGCCCTTTTGAAACCATGTCTCTGGCTCAGGCGCAGTATGGAGAGCCGAGGGCTCTTTTCCCCTCGAAAAGAAGTAGACCTCGATCTTCGCACTCGTCCAGACAAGCGCATAGGTTCCTCCGCCGTTTGCGTTGAATTCGCTTCCTGCCGTCGCGTCAACCCCTTTTGATGCTTGGACACTGCATCCGCTGTTCTGACTCTGGCCAGGAGCGTTGACATTGCAGTCTGATGTTTGCAATGTTCCTGTGAAAGAAGAAGATTTGTTCTGCACATTGCAGCCTGGCCCGGTGTGCAGTGTCATGGCATTCTGCGAGCCTCCGTTTACCACTTCCACCACGTCGATCTCGCCAGTCGTACCTGGGTATTGCCCTTCCGGTGCGACGAACCAGAGTGCGGGCCATGTCCCACAGCCTGTTGGGATGTGGCAGAGATCAATAAGAATTAACCCATGCGTCCAGGTCTGATTGCTTGTGATGCGTACAGATTCGCGTCCAGAATCAGGAGAAGGCTTGGTGTGCTCGACGCCGATGTAGACGGAGTTGTTCGCTAGAGTGTGGTTGGCGAGGCCGATGTAGTGGCTATCGAGAGCTGTGTTCTGAGGGACGTAGGAAACGTAGCCGTTGGTAGGATCGGCAGAGGTGAAGAAGTTGAAAGTGTCGAAGAAGGAGGAGCCTGTGTAGCGGTCCTTGAGAGTGTAAGACGCGCTTGAAGTTGGCGCGAGCAGTAGAGCGGCCAGCGCTGTGCCGAATCTCATTACCTTCATGGTTGATAGACTGACTTTATGGAGAGAGTGGTGTTCCTGCCCAGCAGGAAATGGAGTGACGTTGAAGGAGTTGAACGACCGACAGAAAGATGTGTGGAAATGCAGAGAGATTGACGAACAGAAGAGAAGGAGTGTAGGAGATACTTCGAAATGCTGTGAAGGGTAAAGAAAGACGTCGTAGAAGGTACTTTGTATTGTCGATGTGATAATAGCCTTCATGCTGTTTCAGAACGCGCTACGGCGGCAATGTGACTGGTTGTTATCGTTCATCCGGCATCAATCGAAGCCTCTTTTTGTGAACCGAATTGCAGCTCTTCAATGCGCTGCCGAAGACTTGCTGCTTTCGATATCGACTATTCCTGCATAGCATACGGTCGTCGCTGTCTGGCAATTAGGTGAACATACCACGGTTCAGTTTCGCCTGAGAGCCTTCGTGATGTTGTTACCACAGCACGGGTCCCATCCACTTTCTCCAAGTGCAACCTGCGCGCTTGTAGCTGCCATGTATGAACGTTTGCCTGGTGGTGTTTCCGAAGGCAATTGGAGTATCACGAGCGTGTATGTGAATAGGCAGAAAGACATGAATCCCGATCTTCGGCAAATCGGGCCGATACAGATCGCAGCCGCCAAGACATTGAAGTGCACCTTCACCTTTCTAACAACGCGTGCAAATGCTAACGCGACAACGACCATAATTCGACAATACATGTCATGAAGAGCTTTTGACGGCTTGGATAACATCGCAAAGATGCCTCCAAAGCGCGCCAGTTCCAGCGCGACACCCGAGTTGAATGCAGAGGCCAGCGCGGCGGCCACTGCTGCGGCCGATGGTTCTGCGCTTCCCGACGCGCAATGGACCGCGATGCAAGACATCCTCGACTACATCTATGACTATCGTATTGCGGAGTATGGACCATGTAATAGTTCTTACATCTCCAGCAGCTGACCAATAACAGCGGTTACGATCCATCGAAAGTCTTCCATCGCAAAGTGAACAAGCGCGCCCTGCCCGATTACTACGAAGTCATCAAGGAGCCGATTGCTCTAAGCACAATCAAGCAAAAGATACAACATCGTCAATATAAGACCTTCGCAGAATATGTTCGCGACTTTGCCCTCATCCCTCACAATGCCCAGGTCTATAATCGTCCCGGCGCAGGCGCATATCAGGACGCGCTCGTAATCAAGGAGCAACTGCAACAGCAATTTCAGAAACTGGCAAACCAAGGCGTCATTACTACGCAAGAAGCCGAACTTCCACATCTTGGAGAAATCCCGCCTGCCGACGATCTGCCTTTGGAGGAAGAAGAGGAAGAAGAGGACGAGGATGAAGAAGATGAGGACGACGAGGCAGATGAAGAGCTAGGTGAGGACGGAGGCAAGCGAAGGAAGCGAGGACGTCCAAGACGGTCCGATGTAGCACGACGCGACGATAAAGCCGAAGATCCAGAATCGCGGAAGAAGAGAGGTCGACCGCCAAAAGTCTTGACCCCTACCGAAGCACGAATTCAAGCGGTACTAAAGGGTCTTCGCAAGCCGAAGAACAGCAGCGGTCAACTCAAAATCAGCCACTTCGAACGTCTGCCAGACAAGACTGTAATGCCTGAGTATTTCAACGAGATCAAAAATCCGATGGCTTACGATGGCCTGAAGAAAAAGTACAAGCGAAAGAAGTACAATTCATTGGAGCAGTTCATGCGGGACGTGAATCTTATGTTTGAGAACGCTAAGATCTATAACCAAGACGAGAGCCAGATCTACAAAGATGCAATCGAGCTGCAGGTGGAGGCGCAACGGTTGGCGGCAGAGGAACAAGCGAAGCCGGATACGGAATATGCCATGGAAGAGGGAAGAATGCCGCTCCCCGATGGTATACTTCACAACGGCGAGTTGTACAAGACTGGAGATTGGGTGCTCATCCAGAATGCGAACGACCTCACGAAACCGATTCCGACACAAATCTATCGTACTTGGCAGGACTCCGAGGGCGGCAAGTGGGTCAATGTTTGCTGGTACTACCGCCCTGAGCAAACAGTCCACCGATTTGACAAGCACTTCTTGGAGAACGAGGTCACCAAGACTGGGCAATACCGAGACCACCGCGTTGATGAAATCGTTGGACGATGTTTCATCATGTTCGTCACCCGCTATTACAAGGGTCGACCTCGCAACATGCCCCGAGACATGGATATCTTTGTGTGCGAATCAAGATATAATGAAGAGAAGCTCACCTTTAACAAAGTCAAGACCTGGGCAAGTTGCCTGCCAGATGAGGTTCGGGATAAAGATTATGAGATGGACCTTTTCGATGCGCCTCGCAAGATGAAGAAGTTCCCCAGTCCGATCGCGTATCTCCTGAAGGACGACCAGAAGGAGACGGATGAGTTGCCAAAACCAGAGTGGGGTGCTGAGAATGCACCCCCGAAGATTGGCGCAGTGCACAGAAGGATTCGAGATCCAAGAGTGAGTGACATGGGATCGTAAAGAGCGACACGCCTAACAGTATTGTAGGATTCATTACCGCCAGAGCCAACTCCTGAGCCACCACCACAACCAACACCTGCGCCAAATCGAGCAATGCCACGGATGTCACCTCAGACACAAGCCACAGGGTTTTCTCCGATGCCACAAAATACAATGGCCGCAGTCTCGCAGTCACCAATGCGACCTCAAGTGGTGCAGCGTACTTCATATAACGCGTCACATCCTCAACAATATGCACAGCCTACTGGCACTCCTGCATCATCACAATTACAAAGGACCACATCAGGACAGCGCAGTACATTTGCTCCAGCGACTCCTCAGATACCAAACATGTCCAGCCATACTCCAGCTCCGCCATCAGACGCCTACCAAACACAAATACCACCGACGAATCCATACCTTCGCGAAGATTCTAAGTCGTACACTGGGCCACCACCAATCGAAGCCTATACCCTTCCAACCGCGGCAAACATGTCGATCCCTCCCGAAATCCGCAGGCAATTCCAACAAGACGAATACGGCAACATCCTCTTCTTCATCGCGCCACCAGTCTATCAATCACAGCCCGTAGCCGCAGACCCAACACCTCGCAAAGCCGACAAACTCATCGGCCACAGCATCGGCTACTCCGCCACCAAAATCCGAACCGCAGAAACTGTAGCCCAGCGCCGAAAAGAGCACGAAGCAGCCAAAGCCATCGCGCGTCTCGAGAAGCGCAAGCGCCAAGCGGACGAAGAGGCAGAAGCCTCAGCGCAGCTCGACCGGCTCAAGAAGAGGGCCTTTGAAGTGCTGGAAGACCAGCTCGCTCAGGCTGTGAGGGGCGATATGGAGGCACTGTATGGCGAAAAGTGGAGCGAAATGATCGATGATGATATTCAGAGATTGAGCGAGGCGCAACAGGAAGAGAGGAGGAAGTATGAGGGTATCGAGAGGCACAGGCGCGAGGCTGAGGCGAAGAAGATCGTCGCGCTTGGGACGGCGGGGACGCTGATGGATGACTACTGAATGTATTATTGATGGACGTCAGGTGATACGGAGGCATGCTTAGTACCCAAGCGAATGTGCGATCGTATCAAGCCATTCAATTCAGACTCTTTGAACCGCTTCTGGTTTAAATTGACATCAGTGGGACTCTTGGTGGCATGACAAGATCATGAGGAAGTTGGCCAAGTGCTACATGCAAGTCGCTACCGAAGAGCCACAAGTACCGAGAGACCCGGTGTGCGAAGCATCGTCGGCATCGGTGCACAACGGTATTGCAATATTTCGAGGAGTCAGGTTCCGGTACGAGACGCAATGAAACGGTTGATTTGTTTGCTACGATACAAGAAAGGAAAGGAGTTCTGAGACCTGTGATATTGGAAGGCAAAGAAACTTCCAGACTCATGATATCTGAAAGTAAAGCGTTCCTGAGAACCCCCTGGTAGCATTACCGCGCACTCCAACCCGTGGTATTACTCCGTAGACACTGGAAAGCAAGGATAAGATCAGACCCCTGGCTAGCATGACTGCATCATGAAGACGTGGTATCATCCAGCAGATACCGGAAAGCAAAAAATCCCTGAGGACCCCCTCGTAGCATCACGACGCCCTCAAACCGGGGTTGTCGCGCGGTATCCTTCAGCCATCATTTTCGAGCTCTTCGCGGTGTTGAGCAGCCTTGACCTCCCAATTCATGGCCTCGGCATCATGACGGAGAGCTTCAGCCCTGCAACGAGCAGCAGAAGCCTTCAGCTCGGCGATCTTGAGGAGGCTGCGGTTGTCCGGTAGCGTTTCAGCTGGATCTCTGGATGGAAGGGTGGTGACTGCAGACTGGCGGCGAGGAGGAGAATCGGTGGAGGCGTAGTCGTCTTCGACCGTTGGCTGAATGGACGCGTTGCGCTCAAAGTCGTAGGCATGCTCGGGGAGATATAGCTGACCGGCGGAACGCTGACCCAGGGTCAAACGCGGATCCAGGTTCATATTGGCAGAGCCGCCGTACTGAAGGTCCGTACGGTTGTCATCGGTGTCCATCATGCTGGCATGAAAGCCAGCCTGCACACGCTTGCGCTGCTCGTCGACGACCTTCTGCACGTCGCCCAAGAGAACCTCCAAGATCTTGCGCTGGGCGGACTTGGGGTTCTGCTGACGTTGCTGCACTTCGATGAGCAATAACTCGCGCGCGTACTCGACGTCACCGACGGTCATTGCGGATAATTCTTCGAGGACCTTGAGAAGCTCCACCGACCAGTTCCACCAGTCCTCCATCTCGGCGGGCTCGTCGTTGATCCGGACTTTGGCGCCTTTCTTGACCTCGACGCGAGGGCGGATCTCCTCCGGAAGGCAGTCCTGGATGGCACACTGCCAGTCTTTTTCAATGCACAGCTTTTTGGTCTGCTTGATCTGCTGATCCTTTGGGTGCAGATCGTCGTACTGACGACGGACCAAGAGGCTGGCTACGGCGGCAGACATTGTAGGGTGCGAGTAGTTATGTAGGTAGTTATGCGAGTAGGTAGTTTGCAGAGAGCTGAGCAGATCGTTAAATAGATGTTGGACGAAGAGTTCGGCTGAGAGTTCGGCTGAGAGTTGGGTGAGTAGATGTGTTTGGAGTCTTGCAATGAGTTGTGCAATACGTTGTGCTTGTAGTTGTGCGGATAATTGGTTGAATCTTTGATGGTATGAGTTGTTACTGAGGGTGCTGAAGTGGCGGAAAAATTGATGGTATTTATGGCAGGCGGTGAAAGTGTATTGGACAGCAATGCTGGTTGGCTGGGCTATGCTCTGAATATGACGGGAGTTCCTATCATAAGTGAAATGATGCAGATCACTTGGTAGCGCTTCGCAAAGAGGCTCGAATGAGCCTCGTGCATACGGCTTTGATTGTGGTGTTCTGTGACTATTGAGTGAGTGGATAGTAAGCTGAAACTGGTATTGTGGTATTGTAGACAAAGCTCTGGAGGGTGAATTTGGTGTTCGTTCGTGAATGTTTTGCAAGTGGAGTCTACAGGATCACCTCGTAGAACCGGAAAGCGCTAGGTCCGTGGTCAGCTCCTTCTTATGGTTGTTGATAGCCGGTACTATGATCACGATCGGCCCAATCGGTGGAGAGTGCCATGTGGACAATGTGCTAATACCATTTCACATAACTGACTGCTGGACCTCTGAGGGTCTGGGTCTGCGGACAACTCCTCACCTCGTGAGATCTCAGACGACCCGGCCTGCGGACAATATCTTTTTAGTCACCACCATCCACTTGTATTAGTGGTATTGAATGGTGACTGCACCATCGGACAGTGCCGTGCATAGGGTGATCTATTACTGTTGCGATGTCGATGGATGAAGTCAGGCGTGAAGGAAAAATTCATAATACATTCTCAGTCTTCGTTTTTACCATAGTAGTTGCCCTTTTTCTGTTCGACACCCTCACCTCCAGTACACCATGACACTCGGTCTCTGGTGAACTGCTCAACTCTTGGTTTGAGCTTGGTCTCATGCAGCCTGTAATCATCGACGGTACCGATTCTTGTGATGAGTTTACCAGGGAAACCAGAGCCGATACGATACATCAGAGTGCCGCATTTGGAGCAGAAGTAGTTGGCCATGGTGTTGCCAGTGGCGATGGTCTCTGACTGAGAGTACTTGGTCAAGAGCTCTTTACCTTTGACATGCTTGGTGTCGGCCTCCTCAACAACAAAGTTGGAGGCGAACATTGAACTGCATAGACGAGCGTCAGCTTCACTTTCAGCCACGGTAGAGTCCAGAGTGTGGTGATTCTCTTACGCAGTGATTTTACGGCAGTCTGTGCAGTTGCAGATGAATGTATCAACCAACCCAGGTTTCTCTGTTGGCTGAGTGAATGTCAGCTATGAAGAGTGATGTGTCACATTTCGTTTTACCACGTACGACTTCGATGATAACCGCACGGCAGTAGCATGCTGCAGTTGCTCGTCCGTTGCCCGAGGAGCCGCCCAACGGCAACCATTGGTCCTGTCCAGACATGATTTGAGAGGTGATGGTTTGAATGCGAGAGACCGACGACGATATGTGGGAGGTATTGTTTATAGAAGGAGATTCTCGAATACCTTTTGATGATGAAGAAGGTCTACTCATCCTGTCATGTGTATATCTTACAATAATTAATAAGCAGAGCAGAAGCGGGGTTCCGGCTATGATCTGGAATGATTACAAACTCTCTTTCGACCACGGCTGATCAAGGGTCTGGCGAGAGCAGATAGGGCGACCAGTAGAGTCCGTCCGTCCATTGGACCGACGGCGAGGAGGATTCCGTATCCAGAAACATGGCGTTATCAGGCTGTCCATTCGATCGTTGCGGCCGAACGTGAAACGAAGAGTGGGAGGACGTCGAAGTGAGGAGTCGGGAGCTTGTGAGAGCATTACCACGAAGAGATCAGATGAACCCAGATCGGGCAGGCCCTCTCCGGCTGTACCTTCCCTCTTTTCCCCCACATGCATCTGATTCAAGGACAACTCGACGATCTGCAACAGGCACCAGCCTCTGCTTATAGTCTACTGTTCCTTTTCCGCAGCGCAGATGGCTGTGTCAACAAGATTTTCCAAAGATTGTTATATTTCTGATCATTGTTCTCCCGCGAAAAGTACGCGTCGCAGTCCTCGCATGCCGGTGTCTGAGCATCTAATTGCGGTTGTCCAGCCTCCGAAAGTGGGCCAGATCTATTTCGGGCAGTGTCACAGACAGACAGCGAAGCGGCATCGCGACAGCATTGATTCATTCTTGCACCGTCACATGGTTGGTGTGGAATTTTTTTCACGGACTTAACGAGTCTGACTTTTTGGTGATCTACGAGACCAGCATCAATGTGGTTCACGAACGTCGATTGGTTGTCGAAATCTACGCCCGTACGGACCTGCATCAAGCTTGTGCCGGTAAGGCAGAAAGTGCGTCTGCCTTAGGGCCAGCTGAGCTATGTTACCTTACCCAATCCCGAATATCGACCTCAGTAATGTCGATCATGTCTGGACATACAACAATCGCATCGACTAGAGCGCTATCCTGCGGGCTGAATGTTGGTCGTGCATTGTTCGACATCTTCGAGCCTTGGGCGCTTCTAGCATGAACGCTGTTACGGCCGATTTCCGTCAAAGGTATCTTGATGCTCGACTAATATAAAACTATGGCAAGTACCTCTCAGACCACCTCCAGCTCTCCTGTGTCGTTGTTGTCTCCTTGATCGCTTCACTTCTCTTATCGCATTCCATTATTGCCGTTTATAAATTCAACAAATATTCAGCACGCTGGTCGGCTTTGAAGCACGAGACCATACGATCTAATACCAGCAGCATCGACATCTTCCAGCCAGCGCTACGTCACAATGTCCGGTCTTCAATCGCAAGTCCCCCTTCTCCTCCTAATCGGCAGTACTGACACCGATTTAGGTCCGAGTCAAATCCAGCAGACTATGAAGATGAAGAGTATTGGCTCGCACTCGATGTTAACGGAGAGCAATTCGCGCAACAGCAAACAGCTCAGGAACAGCCGATGATGTCTATCACCGAGCCCGGCGTACAGACGAGCCAGTATGCAGCAGACACAACAAGGGTGTCCGATTATATGCTGCCAAATTTGGATTGGCAATATCAATATCACTCGGAATCTATGGACTATCAGCAGCCAATGGAAGATCCTTTCCCACAGCACGCTCCTCCTCAGTTTGACTTTCAGGTGTCACAGTATGAGACCATTGAGCATATTCCGATCACTCAGCCAGTTTCAGACCGATATGCTACGGGTGATTTTCAGGCTACGCAAAGAAGACGCAGCCTGCAACCCCTCCCACCTCAGACTCCAAGTGAAAATAGCCGACCCAGGTCGGCATCTCTCGCAACGCCAGCATGGTCGTCGTCCTCAGATACCACTCAGCGAGGTATGAATTCTAGGAGTGCCTCTCCGAGTGCCGCGGAACTGGAACAATATGGCTACGCTTTTGACAACGGTTCATGGAGATGCTCATACCCGGAATGTAGGTCGACGACCGTGTTTCGCCGTCCCTGCGATCTGCGCAAACACCACAAGCGTCACTTCAAGAAGTATTTTTGCCGCTCTGACAGCAATTGTCAGCATCATTCCCAGGGAGGCTTTTCTAGCAAAAAAGATCGTGACAGGCACGAGGCGAGCCACAACCCCTCGATTCCATGTTCGCACTCTGGGTGTACCAGGATGTTCAGTAGAGCGGATAACATGGTAATTATGCCGTCATTTGCAGATGGGCATGAGCTAACATCGATACTAGAGAGATCATGTGAGAAGAACTCACGTTGCGCCACATCTCAGGACAAGGTCGGCACGTCGGGCACGAGCTGATAATCAATGATCTGAATCACTCCCCGATACGCATTCTGCACAGCTGGTCTGCACGAGCATCACGAACAGTATGAATGACGAATGTTATAGACGGGCCGGACCCGGAAATAACAATGAACCATGGTGGATGGCCGAAAGGAGTGTTTGGTGGTCAATTGTTCCTTTCTTAATATGCTTCTGCATAGGTTCCACGAACAGCGTATATACACAACTATCGCGTCCCAGTACCCGTTCCGCTTGACGCAACCACGTGCGGAGGATTCAATAGTGTCACTACCGGCTGCACTCGCCCATGATCTTCTGTCGGATATGCATGAACTCACTGCAGTTCGCTAGAGCTACATCGTGGCAGTGTGTAAATCGTGAGCCATGTGCATGTTGTGTGACGCATTGCTATCTGCGGGTAGGGATTCGGACAGCCACCTACCATTTTCCCAAGAGGGACAGATGTGAAGTCGACGGGAGGAAGTCCGGGAAAATAAGTACGTAAGCAGCAAAGCAAGGCAATCTGTGCCGATGAGCAAGATCTGCCGGTGCTCGTGCTGCGGTGCCAACCGTCGACCGTCAACAAATCAACACTGCAACATCGCAGAACGACAACGAGGTACTGCAAGCCCCACGATCGTTATTACTACATACCAGGCGCTGAAGCACAGCTGGAATATTGTGGAAATGGCGAGAGCTTATCCGGCGTACGACAGCGACGATGATTTGCCGGAACTGGACGACATTATCAACAACCACCTGCGCGTCAAGGCTTCAGGCATCAGCAAAATCTCTCTTTCCGGACACAAAGACAACAAATCAGAGCGCAAGCCGTCTGTAGAGCGGAGCAACCAGAAGAGTATAAAGGCTCATGATGTCTGCACTTCGCGACCAGCTTCCGGCGCCGAAAGACAGCCAAAACCTCTGTCGAAGAGGCTACAGACAGATCGTCATATCAGGTTGCAAGCACCGGAAAATAGACAAAAACCAATATCAAACGAAACACGAACTTCTACGTTGCTCAAAGTCCCCGGCCCCGTACCGACTCTGTCACCGTCGAAAAGTCGCGCAACACCGGCGAGGCGCGCGAAGGAGTTAGCTCTGTACGAAACAGACACCGACGACGCTTCTGTGACCTCTGAGGAATCCGATCCGGAAGAGAGCATATGGTGTCACTCGTCAATCGCCAGCAGCAGCGAGGACGAGGAAGAAGTTGATCTGTTTCGCCTTCCCGCGACCCAGCCTCTGTTCTTCCGCAAATCAGGGACGGAGGGTAACGCGAATGGCCTACCAAACGTCAGGACGGTATCGTTCAAGAGACCAGAGGCCAAGCAGACTGATAGCGAAGAGTTCTTCAACCCTATCGATGTGCCGACAAAAGTAAAAGCAGTAGCAACAACGAAGGACAAACACCAGATCGACGAGCCCTCGGACAAAGAGAACGACAATCGCGCTACGATCCGTTTCTCGCCTCCCCGACTACAGAGTAAACCACCAGATCTGCCACTGGCGAGGCCTTGCACACCCCCACCGCCATCATCCCCAACAAAGTCCAGACTCAACTCGCCCTCGAAGAAACTCAATATCCGCATCCCAACACCACCTGGAAGACCAAGCCTAGAGGCATTCTGGGACGCTGCACATATCAACGAGTGGCACGACACATATTCACCACAAAAGCCTCTAACATCACCCCGCAAGAATCGCTTCCAGCCATCATCATCCACATCCCCAACGACCTCACCGGCCAAAGTCCCGTCATCACCCACAAAACGCAGCCGCGTTGAGACAAACGCCCGCAAGACCTTCGACGTAGAGAAAGAGAGCATAGCACAAACTTTTCTGTACCTGCTGGATAGCAAAATCACAAACTGCGCTCTGAGCGCCTTGGCCGAGAGCACAGGCGGCATCCGCCTCGTTTGGAGCAAAACACTAAACAGTACCGCGGGGCGCGCCTCGTGGAAAAAGACAACCACCAAGTCCTCCTCCTCCGGCACAACGGTCCATCACCACGCCACAATCGACCTCGCGACCAAAGTCCTCACCGGGGAAGCACAGCTCTACAACACACTAGCACACGAGTTCTGCCACCTGTGCAACTTCATGATCAGCGGCATACGCGACCAGCCACACGGAACCAGTTTCAAAGGCTGGGGCCGCAAAGCGACGGCCGCATTTGGCACCAGTCACGGGGTCGAAGTCACGACGAAGCATAAATACGAGATCGAGTACAAGTACCTCTGGGCGTGTGAGGGCGATGGCTGCGGCGCGGAGTTTGGTCGGCATAGTAAGAGTATCGATCCCGCGAGGCAGAGGTGTGGGACTTGTAAGGGCCGGTTGAGGCAGATTCGGCCTGTGCCTAGGGTCGAGAAGGAGGGAGAGAAGGGCGGAGAGAAGAGGGTGGGTGCGTATGCGGCGTTTGTCAAGGAGCACTATGCGAGTGTGAAGAAGGAGATGGGGAAGGCGAGTCAGAAGGAGGTGATGGAGGCTGTGGGTAGGAAGTATAGAGAGGAGAAGGCGAGGCTTGCTGAGAAGACGGTATCGGCGCAGGATGGGGATGGTGGGGTTGATGATATGGCGAAGGCGCTCGAGGTGGTTGTGCTGGATGATTAATCTCTAGAACTGCTGTCTGCAATCCTAGCCACTTCAGTTCCTCGGGGCGATTGCTGTAATCTTGAGGGTCCTTTTCGGGACATAGTCACCCCAGGTTCAACATGTAGCCCAGTGGTTCATATATGCTCTAACCCTCGATGATGTCTACCGGCCGTGTCTGTCGGAGATTAGACGTCTGTGTAGCATCTCAGCCTGCCCAAACCCTAGCCATGTCCCAGTATCTAATTCAAAGAGTTGTGCAATAACACTGTCGATAATTCGGATTATGTAGGATAACTGTCAGAAAGTAACGAGTGTTTCATTGATCATGTCTGGAATGATAGTGCAAAGGTAGCTCGTGTCTGCTACCAGTCTGTGTCGGCCCACTCGTCCCTCAACGGTGGTAGCTCGACGTCCTCTAACGGTGGTAGAATGACGTCCTCTGGCCGTGGTAGACGCTCGAGGCGCAGTCTTTTATTGATGTGCTCATCGGAATCATCCTCTACTGTTGGTGTAGGATCTTCTCCAGGCTCAAGGCGCGGTCCGTCATCAGCACTCTCCACGCCTGCGATCCAGTCTTGTACTCGTCTCGAGAGCCAGTACCGTTGCCACTGCTTGAGCTCGAGCTCGAATGATGCTCGAATATCCGCAGTCACATCCTACGTTACCAACAGATCCTCGTCGATGATGTCGAATGTTTGCAAAATGCGATCCAAGACAAGCCGTCCCTTTTGCACCAGTGGTATCTTGCGTCTTTCGTCTTTCGTCTCAGGCTGATCGTCATCCTTTCGAGTGAAATCCTTGACGAGTCCAGGTATATGCGGCACTGATACGGTAATAACAATGTCCGTGTTTCGTTTTTCTTGTCCTGGTAGTCCTCGGTAGCGTATCAGGCCCACGTAAACAGCTACCCAATCTGGTCGGTCGCGCTTGATGCCTTTCAGTGGGACTTGGTCGTGATCTTCGAGGTGGTCAAAATGTTGGAAGAACTCCATAGCGTACTGCCCGAACCCTTGCATGCGTGGAGTGACATGGCCCAGCTGAGCGAAGTGAGTCGGTCCAATCACTTCGTCCACGAGCTCAATACGGCCTTCGAGGTCTTTCCTCCTGATGGTGCGGTCCTCCGGGTCGTACTCCGCGACTATGTCGTCTTGGTGATCCATCAACGCGCAGAGATCGTTGGTCAACTCATATTCGTCGGAATGCAGCGGCTCCAGGAGATCAATGTGGACAGTCATTGGAGATAACCAATCAGCATAGACAACCGAATTATCTGGTGCCTTCAGGACATCGCTTTGCCATGATTAGCAGTGTCACGTGATGAGTTGTCGACACCGAGCTTACCTCAAGTCGTAGAACGAAGATGGTAGATCAACCTCAACAGGGGCGGCTTTCTCGACCGCTCCTTCGGCAGTTTCATTCCAGAGTTTCCTCTTGCAAAAGTGCACTGGCGCATTACTGTTGTAGTCGGTTTCGATAGGTCGGTCTCTTGGATGCGTGGCTGGGTTGGCGGCGACCTTGTTGTGGTATGGACCGGTTTGAAGCAGTGCGTCTTCTTTTATGGTCAAAGGGGGAAGACTGAAGGGTTGACTGAAGAATGCTTCCTCTCTCTCGGAATCATATGATGCAGGGCGATAATGACACATTATAAAGTCTGATCTCGAGCAAGCTCGAGGTTGATGATGTGGTCGAAAGAGTACGAACGTGTAGCAAGATTGTTTACATCGGTCGAGAGCTGTCCCGGAAGCAGTTGTTTGTTTCACATGGCAAGTGAAATCGAGATGAAAAGTCTATCCTGATCATCTTCACGACAATCGGGAAGGCACGAAAAACCGAAGACCACTTGAAATATTACAGGTATGCAAAGTACAGGTACCGGTCTCAGAAATCGACGACTGTTTGAATATCAAGACTCAGAAGATGATTCTTAGTATCACAATCGAATTCAACACTACGATCATGGCCACTACAATCACCAGCGCTCGATTCTCTTATGAACAAGACTTTCAAACTGGAACGAATCCGCCGTGCTGCACCGGCTGACTAGGATGGCATACACACACTTCTATTGCATAACATATCTGGGCACCGGCGTTCACCAAATTCGATAGTATTAGGTGAAGTTGCTCTCATCACGTCGTCAAGTCGTTGAGTGACTATAAGTATGCCGTTCCATGCTCTTCAGTATCCTCGTGACCAAGCCCCGAGTGTGAGGGCGATGATCTGGTGAGGTCGATCGGAGCGCCAGCATACCGGCCTTCCTATGTGTAATGTCGCGATCATACGACATGCTGGCTGACGCTACGGCTGGTGATCCAAGGGTGTGAAGCTGCTTCGCGCGAGCCGCTCTTTGTAGTCGCATAATTTTGACATTCCAGAAGAGGTCCAAGGATGTTTTCGCTGTCGGAGTTATGCCGTCGTTTCCAAGTTCCTCAAATCTTTCATGTCACAATCTCCCTCGGTGGCTCAACAACGTCGAGCATACTGTCGACCATCTGTGCATCTCGTTTGCCGTTGTCGGTGGTGTAGCCTGCTGCGGCTTCGGCCTCCTTCTGTGAATATGGCTCCTCCTTCAATTGACGAAGTCTCTTCTTGTGCGGCTTGGACTTTTTGTGGGCTTCAATGTTGTTTTCTGATTCGAACCACCTTGAGCATTCGACGCAATAGTTCTGTCCGTAGCCAGGCAGGTCCTCGGCAGCCTTGGTCTTGATGTATTGCTCGAGATGCTTTTCCTTGTTGACGTCGGCGTGGACCTGGTCGATGTCGCGCTTTCTCCTACGACACTTCCTCTTGGAATCGGCACCTCTGATGGCAGGCATGATGGTCTTGTGATCGGTGTAAAATTGTTCAGTCGAGTCTAATCGGGATGTGGAGATCGGGTTGGAAATTATTCTGGCCAAAGAAGAGGCTCAATCACTGCAGTGTCAGACTGCAGTCCTCGGCATCTCACTAGCGGGTCAGAACTTTTTTCCCCTGTCCTATTCTTCCCGGACAAGCGGCAACGGCCGACTTCGCCTAGAACAATTCTAGCCTACCTATTTTCGTATCAGGAATATTGGCGTGTCCACACAAATTACTCGATACACAAATGAGACAAAAATTAGAGAAATGATGAGCGAAATAAGAGTACAGCTGAATAGCTAGAGAGTGATTTACAATACTACTACAGGATGACCGCGATGTGATGATATGCGATAATAATGCAGATTGACGTACCTCATACTGCTGCACGCCGATAGCACCTTCCGCGTAAGTAATACCAGCCAAGCTGATTCGCTGTGACTTCGCTGTAGCGGCACCACGCACAGGCCATCTTTACCTCGGTGCGGTGCGAGGTTTGTTTCCGTGCGTGTCGCCGCGTCCCTCATTTACCTAGCTTCAATACCATACCTGATTTTCTTTCTACCACACCGCTTCAGCTTTATCCAGAACAATACCGGGCTCTCGAGGGCACGCAGGTCTTGCTCAGTCACACAGAGTTCCTGACCTTTCATAATGCAGTCTGCTAGGGCCGCAGCGCGCAAGCTGGTAAGTCTGCTCCAAAGCTCCCGATCGTCCTCTGGAGCTCCTCGTGATAAGCCACCTAACACCTCGACAGCTCGGCCGTCGCGGCTTTGCGACCGTCAATGACTCCGCTCTTACCAAGAAGGTCGAGATGACCAACTGGGAGAAGGGTCACTACATCAACTATGCAAAGATGAACGAGAACTTGGGCATTGTTCGCCAACGCTTGAACAAGCCTCTCACCTACACCGAAAAGATCCTCTACTCGCATCTTGACGACCCACACAACCAAGAGCTGGAACGTGGTGTCTCATACCTCAAGCTCCGTCCTGACAGAGTTGCTTGCCAGGATGCCACTGCTCAGATGGCCATCCTCCAGTTCATGTCTGCCGGTATGCCATCCGTCGCTACTCCAACCACCGTCCACTGTGACCACTTGATTGAGGCTCAGATTGATGGCGAGAAGGATTTGGACAGAGCCAAGGACATCAACAAGGAGGTCTACGACTTCTTGTCCACTGCTTGCGCCAAGTACAACATTGGTTTCTGGAGACCTGGTTCTGGTATCATTCACCAGATCGTTCTCGAGAACTACGCTTTCCCAGGTGGTCTCATGATCGGTACCGACTCTCACACTCCAAACGCCGGTGGTCTCGGTATGGCCGCCATCGGTGTTGGTGGTGCCGATGCTGTCGATGTCATGGCCAACCTCCCATGGGAGTTGAAGGCTCCAAGGTCACTGGTGTCAGACTTACTGGAAGCTTGTCTGGCTGGACTTCTCCAAAGGGTGCGTCTATCACAAGAACTTGCAGGAACATAGATTGACAAAGTCTACAGATATCATCCTCAAGGTTGCCGGCATTCTGACTGTCAAGGGAGGTACCGGCGCCATCATTGAGTACCAGTATGTTCTAACCACTGTCAATAACATTCGCCATGCTAACCAATGAAACAGCGGTCCAGGTGTCGACTCTCTTTCTGCTACTGGTATGGGAACTATTTGCAACATGGTACGAATTGATTCCATTCTAATTTGTCTCATTTTACCAATAATTGACTTCCTCCATAGGGTGCCGAAATCGGCGCAACCACCTCCCTCTTCCCATTCAACGACCGCATGTACGACTACCTGGCCGCCACCAAGCGCAAGGAGATCGGTGACTTTGCCCGCTCATACGCTAAGGAGCTCCGTGAAGATGAGGGTGCCGAGTACGACTCCTTGATCGAGATCAACCTTGACGAGCTTGAGCCACACATCAACGGTCCATTCACTCCAGATCTTGCCACTCCAATCTCCAAGTTCAAGCAGGCTGTCAAGGACAACAACTGGCCTGAGGACTTGAAGGTCGGTCTTATCGGTTCCTGCACCAACTCCTCCTACGAGGACATGTCTCGTGCCGCATCCATTGCACGTGACGCTCTCGACCACGGAGTCAAGGCCAACGCTCTTTTCACCGTCACTCCAGGCTCAGAGCAGATCAGGGCGACAATCGAGCGTGACGGTCAGCTCCAGACTCTTGAGGAGTTTGGTGGAATGGTTCTCGCAAACGCCTGTGGTCCATGCATTGGTCAATGGGACCGTAAGGATGTTAAGAAGGGCGAGAAGAACTCGATCATCTCTTCCTACAACCGTAACTTCACTGGTCGCAACGATGCCAACAACGCTACCCACGCTTTCGTCACCTCTCCAGATCTCGTTGTCGCCATGACCTTGGCTGGTACCCTCAACTTCAACCCTCTCACCGACTCCCTCAAGGACAAGGACGGCAAGGAGTTCAAGCTCAAGGCGCCAACCGGTGATGGTCTTCCATCCAACGGATACGACCCGGGTATGGACACCTACCAAGCTCCTCCAGAGGACCGCTCCCAGGTCAACGTTGCCGTCTCGCCATCCTCCGACCGTCTCCAGATCCTCGAGCCATTCCAGCCTTGGGACGGCAAGGATGCCACCGATCTTCCAATCTTGATCAAGACCAAGGGCAAGACTACCACTGACCACATCTCGATGGCCGGTCCATGGTTGAAGGCAAGTGCTTTTCAAGCCACTAACATGCATAGAACCAAAACTAACTCGCATTTTAGTACCGTGGTCACCTCGACAACATCTCCAACAACATGCTTATCGGTGCCATCAACGCCGAGAACGGAGAGGCGAACAAAGTGAAGAACTTTGCCACTGGAGATTACGACGCTGTCCCAGGTGAGTTCATCGAATTCTTCTTGTCCGCGTGTATACAGATCCGCTGACATGAGAACAGCCACCGCTCGCGCATACAAGGCCCAGGGTATCAAGTGGGTCGTCATTGGTGACTGGAACTACGGTGAGGGTTCGTCCCGTGAGCACGCCGCTCTTGAGCCTCGTCACTTGGGTGGTCTTGCCATCATCACCCGTTCTTTCGCCCGTATCGTAAGTCAACCTCATCACAGTCACAATAACGACCTCTTACTCACAAACCACACAGCACGAGACCAACCTCAAGAAGCAGGGTATGCTTCCTCTCACCTTCACCGACCCAGCCGACTACGACAAGGTCGACCCAGAGGCCAAGGTTGACCTTTTGTGCACCGAGCTTGCCGTCGGCAAGCCAATGACCCTCCGTGTTCACCCTAAGGATGGCAGCAAGTCATTCGACATCTCGCTCTCACACACCTTCAACGAGGGTAAGGACTATCCAACCATCGAGTGACTGACTCTGCTGACACACTTCCAGGCCAAATTGTTTGGTTCAAGAACGGTTCCGCCCTCAACACCATGGCCAAGGCGAACGCTTAGATGCAGCCATAGTATTCTTTGAGACGATCAAATGAGAACGGAGAGGAGAACCGCGACACAGCAGCCATATCGCTACTGGGGTTGCTGAGGAGAACAAGTCATGAGGCATTGATACAGGGGCGAATAGCACATGTGTATACCTGTATTAGTCAGAAAGGCATTCGGTTTGTTTTGTTAGTTTGCAATGCATATGTTTCATCTTCTATACCGTCTATAAGTCGACTCCGTATGCATCTCCTTCACTTGATTGCCTCTGTTTTGCGGTTCCCGTAAGTCTTAGATGGATCTCAGTCTGGGAAATAGACATGCCTCGCTTTTACGGTTTGCTATCTCTGATACACCTACATCCATCCACCACGACCGCATCACCTACACCTCTTTTCCACGATACCTGCGCCATGCTCCTCATACTCCTTCTTACTAACCCACATCTGATGGAACGTGCCCAATGAAGCCAACACGCTGCCACCAATCCAAGCACCGTATTTTCGATCCGTCGCCGCCGTCGTTGTGTGCACCCTCACGCGCGGGTTCGGAAACATGGCGCTCAACTCGCTCTGGATGCGCTCGGCCATTTTCTCGATCAGGCTGCCGCCGCCGGTCAGCACCACCTGAGACAGCAGTATCGGTCGGATCTCCACATCTACAGCATTGAGGGCTGCAGATACCATCGCGGGAATGGTCTTCTTCGGGTCAAGACCCGGCAAGGTTGAGTCCTAGGACCTGTTAGAAAGGCAGCAGAACGGGAATGGGGTATGCATACCTTTTCGAAATTGGCATCGAAGAAGGGTTCTACGACTTGGAAGCGCTCGAAGCCGAAGACTTGGTTAAAGCCGTCGGGCATCTCGAATGGTCGGGGCGGTTGCGATTTCACGGTGTCAAGATTCGTACGGCCGCTTGCTGGGTCCTTGTCATCGAGCTTGCCTGGTCCTGGCCAGACTTGTACCATTGATTCTTTGTATGAGGTAAGGACGCGCTCTTCTTGCAATGCGCGGAAGGAGTCGGTGGGCGGTGTAGAGAACTGGACGTAGCTCGCGTTTGCAGGTGCGCCGGCGTCGACTGGTGTTTTCGACTTCACCATGTAGTGAGGTACGATGGGGACTTTTGGGTTCATCTGTCCGAACTGATGACGGATGCGTTTTGAAAGGTGGTTAGATCCATAATTGGACTTTTGAACACCTGTGACACGTGAGTACGGACGTTCGTATTCAGATGCATTGCGCTACTCACCCTTGGTGAGGACAAAGCCATCCCATACTGGAGTGACTGATGTTGTGTTTGTGCCAATGTCGATAATCAAGGCATTGGGCTTCCCTGATGCGAATCTGCTATCGCGTCAGAGGGATGTTCAGATCGCACCAATGAACAAATACGTACGCTGCAAGCATTCCGGTCTTGCCTAGCCAGAACGCAGGTACTCCCCAGTCCTCAAAAGCAACCTGCATCGCCTTCTTCCGCGCATCCAATGGGTTCCATGCTGGTTCCGACATTAAGAGAGGGTTTTCTGCCATTGGCTTTTCCGACTCTTCCACGCTTTCCATAGCCACATCTCCATCTTCGTCTCCGTTCGTCTCATCGTTCAATCCGTTCTTGCTTGCCGACGTTTGCGCCTGTCCTGTTAACCGCGAAGTGATTGAATATTCGAAGAGCTTTGACGCAACATCCCAGTCTTCCACCACACCATCCGCATTGAACGGATTCCGGATGTCCATATTCGGGATTGGGTTGTGAATCGCATTCTCGCCAAAGAGGAGTTTGTTTCCTGACGCGGAGGTGTCGACACCGTAGAACGAAGGTATTACTGATTTCGGCGTGTCTTCTCCTGCAAACCCGGCGCGTATCGTGTTCGAACCCGGATCGAGGACCAAGGCATTCACCTCATCTATATGCGATCAGGAACGCGTCTTCCAGAAACCCAATGGGCGCATTTACCTCCAGCGTACTCTTGCTGTGCTGGCGGAACAGCCGTGTTCATATTGGCGCTGGCGAATGTAGTATCAAGAGAGTCGCGTAAATGTGAAGAGAGTTCTTGTTCAGTCCAAAAGCGTGCAGTGTAGTCCCTGGATGCCTAGGTGGTGGTGAAAGGGATATTTCAATGTTCACCTTGAAGCTTCGATGTCGAACGAAGCACGACGCGAAGTCAAAGTGCCAAGCCTCACACGACTGCCTCGGACAGTCCACCCGTTCAGTCTGAATGAACGTATATTGAGAACCACCTTTCTTCAAACCATTTCTGGACGTCTGGAAAAGGTCCAGAGTGTGTTTGAGGTAGGGTATTGTCATTAGACGAAAATATGTCCTTATACCGATACCTCAAGTCGGTGTACGCCTTGGACACGCTTGATACGCGCTTCTCCGTCTCATCCACGACGCCCCTGAGCAGAAAGAATGATGACAATGGCATAACCGACACCAAGTTACCATCGCAAACTATCCTGGATGGTTCTGAAGGCCGGAGAGCTCTACCCACTGCACAGCCTTCAAAATGGAACACATACGAGTTTTATTTCTATTATCTCTGCTTTGCTATCATTCCTTTCTTCATGGCCAAGTCAGTATATGATGTCTCACAACCTGGAAGCCCAAATTGGGAGAACGTCTCTCGACTACTATCTGACGGCTGGATACCTGGACGGAAAGTCGATAATTCAGATCAACAGTATCAATCTTTCAGGAACAACATCCCTTACCTGGCTGTTCTGGTAGTGGTCCATCCCATGCTTCGCAAGCTCTATGGCAAATTCTGGCAGATCGACAACTATACAAAGGTCCGATCAGACGATGACAGCGGACTCTCAATGGGATTGAGCCCTTCTTCGGCTGCAGATGCTCGAATGCAGCACCGCATCTCGTTTGACCTTGGGTTTGCCCTCATCTTCATATCTGCTCTACACGGCGTTTCAGCGGTCAAGATCCTTCTGATCCTCTATGTGAATTACAAAATTGCGACTGGTCTCCCAAAGGCCTACATTCCAGCCGCTACATGGATTTTCAATATAGGCATTCTATTCACAAATGAGCTTTGCCGAGGATATCGGTTCTCAGCTCTTGCGAGGCTACTTTTGCCGTTTCAGACCAGTGCAGCAGGCAACGAACACAGCAACGCGAACTGGGGAGCGTGGGTCGACTCTCAAGGTGGACTTATACCTAGATGGGAGATTCTTTTCAATATAACCGTCCTCCGCCTGATCAGCTTCAACTTTGACTACTATTGGTCGCTTGATCAGAACCGAGGAGGTAGCGCCATCGAGGTATGCATCTGTTTTAGATCCTCTTCTGTATCGATACTGACGCACATAAGAAGAAACAACTCGACCCCGCCAATCTCTCCGAGCGTGACCGTGTTTCCATATCCGCCAAACCCACAGACTACTCCCTATACAACTACATCGCCTACACGTTATACGCCCCTCTCTACCTCACAGGCCCCATCCTGACGTTCAACGACTACATTTCGCAAAATCGCTACCCTGTCGCGACCCTCAGCACCTCCCGCACGATCAAATACGGCATCCGTTTCCTGTTGACCCTGCTTTGCATGGAGCTAGTGCTACACTACCTTTACGCCGTGGCAGTGTCCAAAGCGCGACCCAACTGGAGTCTGTACTCACCCTTCCAACTCAGCATGCTTGGATATTTCAACCTGCACATCATCTGGCTGAAACTACTGATACCATGGCGCTTCTTCCGCCTCTGGGCCCTGATCGACGGCATCGACCCGCCAGAAAACATGGTCCGCTGCATCTCCGACAGCTACAGCGCGCTCGCTTTCTGGCGCGGCTGGCACCGCAGCTTCAACCGCTGGATCGTGCGCTATATCTACATTCCCATGGGCGGCAACTCCGGCGGCAAGATCTGGGCTGTCGTGAATTTGTTCACAGTCTTCACGTTCGTGGCCCTGTGGCATGATATCAGTCTCCGTCTACTGGTCTGGGGCTGGATGATCACGCTGTTTGTGCTGCCGGAGATCGTGGCGACGTTGCTGTTCCCGGCGAAGAAGTGGAAGGATAGACCTACGGCGTACAGGATGTTGTGTGGTCTCGGAGCGGTCGGGAATGCTATGATGATGATGGCTGCGAATCTCGTCGGTTTTGCGATCGGTCTAGATGGATTGAAGGAGATGGTTATTGGTATTGTGGGAAGCTGGGCTGGGATATGGTTCTTCATCGCCGCGTGTGGTGTGTGTTTCGTGGGCTTTCAGGTCGACTTCGAGCACAGGGAGGAGGAGAAAAGGCAGGGTTACGATATGAAGTGTTAGGTTGTACATGATGAAAAGTTTGTCTACGATACGATCGTTGTCATAATACATAAGCTTCATTGGCTATGCTAGACTGTCTGGTGGTTGGAAACTTGAAATGGTTCATCTATCCTACACTGCAACGGCCACGCCAACTAGTCTTCGAGCAGACATTATTTGTAGCTCTGACTCTTGGTTGTTAGCCGCATGTGTGGACATTCATCCGCTGTCACGAGATGTTACGTTTTCCCTGCCACGTTCCTGAGCGCGACTGAGCCTGGGCCGAGCTCGTAGGCTGGTTCAAGATCGTGTTCGATGCACAGCTTTCTCAGCTTTGTCCGTACCTACTTTGCAGTTGACGAATCTGATCCTGCACATCCACGGGCTTATTAGTCTGGAGCGCCGGCTGGCTCTGACCATCGTAACTCGTCAATGCAACTTTCTTTCGCCTTGACAGCTCCTCCTCACTGACAGCTTGACCTGTGACTGGGTCAAAGAGATCTGATCGTTTCGAAGCCAGACGCTTGAGATTGTTGGCAACATCAATGGTCGAAAGATTGGTAGTGGCTGATCTCTGCTGAGCGATACGGGTCTGCTCGCGCCAGCGAGGATCCATTTGCTCGATCTTGACGTGCTTCTCGTACTCGTCGCTCGGAATCTGTTGACTACAGATCGGACATAGCACGGTCTGAATATTTGTCCGGCGGTTCTGCATTGCTCTTGGAACATAGTCGTTGCGGATACGCATTGGTCCCTGTCCTTTCGCCGCAGCCTGAGCCTGTTGCGCACGTGCTTGCTCGGCTTGACGTTCAGCGATACGAGCTTGCTCTTCCGGATCAGATGCTTGTGGCGGCGGCGCAAACTGGCTTGGTGACATTCCTGGTTGGGGCGAAGGCTGATATGGCATCTGTGGAGGGGACATTTGATTCGTTGGTGGAGGAGGCTGTGGAGTCGGCACATTGGCTGTCTGGTCGGCCAAGTAGCCGAAGTCCTCGGGCATGGCTTCTTCAAGCTGCCTGTCCACAGGCGCAGCGAACGCTGCTTTTTGCTCGAGAGAAGCTGACTGGATATCGTTGAGGGTCGTCGGTGCTGGCAAATCCACTTGCTCGTCGGCTTCTGTGAAGTCAATGGTTCCCACAACCACGAAGTCGTGCCAGTCGATCTGCGCAAACGCCAACTTCTCTGCCTGCTCTAGCTCCTCTTTCCTGACCTTCTGCGCCTCCTGGTATTTCTTCCATTCCGCTCGAAGTCTGGCTCTTTCCAGAGTGTGATACTTGTCCTTGACGTTGTGTTCCAGCTCAGCAGTTCTCTTCTTCTGCGGAGCTCCGTCCTCGATGTTTGCGCCATTGAGCAAGGCGCTATACTGATCAACGAGCCGCGAGAAGAAAGTGTATAAGCTGTGCTGTGGCCTCAGAAAGTTGAATTGTCCATTCTGAGCCTCTCGCTGCGATAACCCTGTTGTCCATGCGCGGCCGTGTTTTGCAGCAAACAAGGCTGTGAGCTTAATCACTTCCATATCTACAGCGCTGATTGTGGGCATGCGCGCTGAAAACTCGAACTCTGCCGGCTCTGGTGGTCCCCTCTTCTTCTTCGCTCCTTGAATCGGCGTCGCGCCATCCGCTCCATCCAAACCTCTTCCTGCGCGGATTTCCGATACCCTCCAGTCATAGTAGGGACGGTAAGGGTTGTCGCTGAGCGCAAACTGGAGTTTCGAGTTGGTTTTCGCTTGGTCGACAAGACGCTCCTCGAATTCTTGTCCGCGACGTGCAACGAAAGAAGCGGTCTTCTCTAGGAGCTCATGGAACTCCTTCGGGGGGATGACTATGCCTGGTGGTGGTTTCACACGGCCACCCTCGTCCAAGTCGCCGTGTCCAATTCCGTTCGAGGCCATATCGCGGATATTGGTTTGAAATCGTCTTCGTCCTTCCCGATCTCAGGCGGAGTGAAGTAACGTAGGGCTGTCCTTTATTGCCAGGCTAGAGATATTCAGGATTAAGTCTGGCGTTTCGAATGCTAGATTTAATGGATGCGATTGTCGTGAACGCGACCTGAGACCAGAGTCGTGATTTGCAGGCAAATAATTATCGTCGGCGGACGTCTGGAGAAGCACTGCAAGCTCCGTCTGCCCCGACAAACCAAGAATAGGCTGCGCTAACGGGACCGTCCGCGCGGCAGGGTCCCGCTACCGCCCAGTCCGTCAGGCTGCGGCGCGCTAGGGAACACCTGCACGAAAGATGGATGCGTGTCCTTGTCCTGTCCGAAGCGCCATACGAACGGGACACTGGAGGAGCTCACAAAATAACTACTTGAACGGTATTACATGCAGGCCCCCTGGCCATTGTACAACTCACGACCTTTCCCTTTGGTTTCCCTTCTTAATAGCCATTTGGCTTAGCTTCCAAACTAATTATCAAGCAATTGCTTAAATTGTTCGCTGAGCGCTTCCATTCTCGCGCCAGCTTTGAAGCTGTAGCTCACTGGACCGGACATACCATTGATTCCTCAGTCACAGACCCATCACTTCACAATGGCTCCACAAACTCGGTCAGCAAAGGGAAACGTCACCCAGATACAACTTGCGGGAAAGAAGAGCGAGGACTATACCTCGGCAGGAGTAAAAGACAATGATATTTCGAAGCTGGGCACAACTGAATGGGGACTCCTTGGAGGTCTGACAGTCGTCGCCTTGTTCGTTCGCCTGTTCCGCATCTACCAACCGACCAGCGTCGTCTTCGATGAGGTCCACTTCGGAGGTTTTGCGTCCAAGTATATCAAGGGACAGTTCTTCATGGATGTGCACCCGCCTCTGGCAAAGCTTCTGATCACTTTGGCCGGCTGGCTCGCGGGCTTCGATGGTTCATTCGACTTCAAGGATATCGGCAAGGACTATATCGAGCCAAAGGTTCCATATGTCGCCATGCGTCTGTTGCCCGCCCTCTGTGGTGTCATGGTTGTCCCAATCATGTTCCTTACCTTGAAAGTCGTTGGGTGCAAGAACTTTACCGCCGCCATGGGAGCTGGCTTGATTATATTCGAAAACGGTCTGGTCACTCAATCACGTCTGATTTTGCTTGACTCTCCCTTGATCATCTTCACTGCTTTTACTGGACTGGCCTGGATGGCATTCACCAATGTTCACGAACAGGGTCCTAGCAAAGCATTTACCAGCCAGTGGTGGACGTGGCTCGCCATGAGCGGTCTTGGTCTTGGTGCGACTGTCAGTTGTAAATGGGTCGGTCTGTTCACCATTGCCTGGGTGGGCAGCTTGACCGTCTTGCAATTGTGGGTTCTCCTCGGAGATCCTAAGAATGTCACCCCGAGACTTTGGTTCAAGCATTTCTTCGCTCGCGTTTTCTGCTTGATCGTTATCCCAATCACCTTTTACATGGCCATGTTTGGAATCCATTTCCTCTGCCTGACAAACCCAGGCGAGGGCGATGGCTTCATGTCTTCTGAATTCCAGTCCACCTTGAATAACAAGGGCATGGCTGACACCCCAGCCGACGTCGCTTTCGGCAGCAGAATTGCACTCCGTCACCACAACACACAGGGTGGTTATCTTCATTCTCACGTTCACATGTACCCAACCGGCAGCAAGCAACAACAAATCACGCTCTACCCACACAAGGACGAGAACAATGTCTGGCTGCTTGAGAACCAGACTCAACCACTCAATGCTGCTGGCGAAGCAATCAATGGATCTGCTGCCTGGGACAAACTTGACCCCTCGTGGATCGTGGACGGCTCGGTCCTCAAGCTTTACCACATCACCACAGATCGCAGACTTCACTCGCACGATGTCAGACCACCAGTCAGTGAGGCCGAATGGCAGAACGAAGTTTCGGCCTACGGCTACGAAGGCTTTGACGGTGACGCTAATGACCTCTTCCGTGTAGAAATCGTCAAGTCGTTGTCTGACGGCGCTATTGCAAAGGAACGTCTGCGTACGATCGAGTCCAAGTTCAAGCTCGTTCACATTATGACCGGCTGCACTCTCTTCTCGCACAAGGTCAAGCTTCCAGATTGGGGATTCGAGCAACAAGAAGTCACATGCGCCAAGGGTGGTACTCTGCCAAATAGCATCTGGTACATCGAGAGTAATGAGCACCCTGCTCTGGGTGAGAGTGCCGAAAAGGTCAACTACAGACACCCTGGCTTCTTTGGCAAATTCTGGGAGCTACAGAAGGTCATGTGGACCACCAACGCCGGACTTGTCGAGTCACACGCTTGGGACTCCCGCCCTCCATCATGGCCAGTCCTTCGCCGTGGTATCAACTTCTGGGGCAAGGACAACCTCCAGATCTACCTCATTGGTAACCCTCTGATCTGGCTGAGCTCTACTGCTGCAATCGCCCTCTATGTCGTGTTCAAGGGACTCTCCGTCCTGCGATGGCAAAGATCCTGCGGTGACTACGACAACGTCACCTTCAGGCGCTTCGACTACGAGATCGGTACGACTGTACTTGCTTGGGCGTTCCACTATTTCCCGTTCTTCCTCATGCAGAGACAGCTCTTCTTGCACCACTACCTCCCAGCTCTCTACTTCGCCATCGTCGCACTTTGCCAGATCTACGACTTTTTGACTGCCCGCATTAGCTCCCTTGGTATTCGCGACAAGCCTGTCATCGGACAAGCAGGTGCTGTTGTCTTCTTGGCTCTGAGTGTCGTCGTATTCTCCCTTTACGCTCCACTGGCGTATGGCAACACCTGGACCAAGGATGAGTGCAACAAGGTCAAACTCTTGGAGACTTGGGACTGGGACTGCAACAATTTCCACAACAGCGTAAGTTCTATCCTCTTTCATGCTTCGAGCTAGTTTAACAGTCACAGTATGCCGAGTACTCTCTTGGTGCTCAACCCGCTGCAGCAGTGGCAACCTCTCAAGCACAGGCTGGCGCCCCGCCTCCAGTTGCCGAAAACCCCAAGGAAGAAGTTCTTGTGACTCCACAAGCCTCGCTTGCTGACGTGCAGCGCGATGTCACCAGCGGAGCTCACACTGAGGAGCGTATTGAGTACCGCGACGAGAACGGTAAGCTTCTGGATGAGGAGGAGGTCAAGGAGCTTGAGGGTAAAGTTTCATTCTCGACTCGCTACGAGACCAGGACTCGCCTGATCGACCCAGACGGTAACGAGATCTACGAAGGTGTCGTTGAGGATGAGGAGAGCTGGGCAGGCACGATAGCCCACGCCGAAAACCCAGAGACTCCTGGAGCCCCAGAGGGTATGGCGAGCGCCAAGCCAGCAAGCAACAATGCTGCTGCCGACGTAGCTAAGGAGGCAAAGGCGGACATTCCTATCAGCAAGCAGCACGCTGAGCCGGAGAGTCCAGTCGTGGAGGCCACAGGCAAGGATGAGCTTTAGAGAGTCGAGTGTATGAAGCACGGCGAAGATCATAGCCCGTCGACAACGAATAAAACTGTTAAAAGTTATCATATTGCCACTCCAGCATGACTTATTGATACAACGGTACTTCTTCGTGAATAAGGCTGATCAATGTTTCATTGAGTACCTGTATTGATCTTCCGTTATATGGCGTTATGCGTTGCGGGCGCCCGGGGCGCTCATGCAACAAGACATGGATTCGCGAAGCGGCGGCAGAACTTCGGCAAAGCTCGCACTCGGCAGCAGCAATTGTCCACAATCGGCCGCATTGCGAAACTTCACGACTTTTGCTGTATTGTCTATAATCACACAACACCGTCGCCATGGCCAGTATGTTGGATCAGAATGCATCGAATCGCTGTCTGGAAGTACTAACAATTGCACAGAGTCAAAGAACTCGTCCCAGCACAACCAGGCTAAGAAGAACCACAAGAACGGGTACGCATCCCCTTGAACGAGCACCTCCCACAACACCACTCGGACATCTCTGCGCGGTCGCACAAATACTACATGGACAACAGGATTAACGATTGTACAGTATCAAGAAGCCAAAGACCCACAGATACCCATCGCTCAAGGGAACCGACCCAAAGTTCCGAAGAAACCACAGACATGCTCTTCACGGCACCATGAAGGCTTTGGTACGATACCACGCACAAGAGGAGACCGGTACGAACAGGCGACTAACAACATCAACAGAAGGAGGTCAAGGAGGGCAAGCGTGATGCCGCATAAACGATTCACAACTTGCGTTCGGGAAAGACATTCTGAAGACAATCTGCTTCTGGGAGCTCATCAAACGGCGTCATCATGGTATCGGATAGCTCTTGCTAGGTGTGCTAGGTGCACGTAAGACGCAAATTACGAATTGACAACAACATTTTCTGTCCCGACCAACTAGCAACAACATGTGTCAACGACGAATTCTTTCAACGACTCTACACTGGACCTCTGCTCCTCTCCTCCTTCTCATTCATCGTAAACCAATGGCATCAGTGTGTACAGCAATCCAACTCTACTATGTCGAGCTTGCTGAAGGGTTTTCCACGTGCCGAGATCACATCCAGCCGTTCTATTACCAATCACTTTACCTCTCTTCATTGGGGCAGGAGTGCATGGAAGAAGGGCTACATCCAAACGTGAATATGTCGATTTTTATATCGTTTGCTCTTTCATGTTTATTGTATTCTTTATGCTTCAATTTGTCATTGAACATACAAATCAATTCAATAGGGTATAGTTGCGACTTCCCAAATCAATCGTAGGTATCTCTGTCTAGATCGTACCTTCTTCAAGTTGATACACGTCTACTGCGCCGCTTAGCCTGCTGCCTCAAATGTGGCCAAAACTTCACCTCACTTGCACCACGCGAAATTATATACTTCCATCAGCGTTCGTCGCATTCTCGCAGCCGAACACTCATACACACCGTCGACACGAAGCAGAGGCCTGTTGCAGGAGTCGCATAGTATTGAAGCGTGCCGCATTCGCGCCTTCCCTTGCATATTCCGTCATGTCAGACATATCCCAATGGCGACGGAGACTGCCTCCCTTGCGTATCCCTGCGACACCCATTGAGCATGATGACAGAGAAAGCACAGGCGACACATCCAGAAGCCCAGTAACACCGAAGAAGAAGCTGAAGCCCAAGATCAGCTCATACTTCTCCCACCACCAATCGGCTCTGCACCATGTCAAGAGTGAACCCAACTTCATCGCTGTTGGCAGTGGCAGCAGTGCGCAATCCAGTCCGACCGTGGAACATGCGTTCCGCATGCCTCGTCAACCAGAGGCCGAGCAATTGATGGAATCATTGGCAAGGAGACTGATGACTGACCATGTCCGTTGTCTGCAGCCAAGCGATGGTAGTTCCGTCCTGGCCATAATCGAAGCCTACCGTCACTTGCTCGACAAGAATGTCAAATTGCAACAGCTGGCTCATGACGAGAAGTTACAGAAGCGTCACGCAGAGGTCGAATTGTTGCGTGCACAGCAGAATTGGACCGATGAACGCGAAGAGTACAAGACTGAAGTGAAGAGACTGGAGCTCCTGATATCGAAAGGAAGCTCTGGCGTCGCTGGAGTCATACAATCTCGACAGAACAGTGTCTTACGCAAGAGGACAAACGCGACGAACAGGACGGATCGGACGGCGAGGAGCAGAGTCACTGTCGAAGAGCCCGTCGACGTCGATGATGATAAAGAGACTGTATTTGAATTCCTCGAGCGCACAAGAATTGATAACGAGAACGCAAGGAGAACACCAAGAAGCGACCCACCAATCGACGGCGAAGGCTCTGGACCGACTATTGCGGTCACTCCTACGCCGAAGGCGAGAGCAGCTTCTCCTTCTCAGAAGATGAGAATGCTTTCAGAGGAAATGTACCCGTCGACTGCTCACGACGAACAACCATTTGCTACGCCACCTTTCTCATACTTGGCTCAGAGACTTGAAGAGCAGCCGTTGGTCAAGACGAAAACTGAAGGCTTTGGTATGCTTGATTCGACGGAGAGTCGTCGGAAGGCAAGCTTTGCGGCCTCTAGCAATTACTCAAACTTCAGCTCTAACGGTGACGCTCTGCCTGACGAAGAGGCCGACGATACGATCCGTGAGCTCCCAATGTCTTCTGACGAGCAGGAGATCAGACGTCTCGCAGAATTGATTGCTCGCCCGAGAGGCCTGAACCCGGTGGCTCTGGTCAACAAGATCTATGCACTCTGCGACGAGAGCCCCATCGGTGTCTCCAGCACGAGCGAGAGTCCGATCGATACGTTCCCAAAAGGGTTCGAATCACCTCACAGTCGCAACCCTCTGACGATTGGTGAGGTACACCCGAATGCATTGCTGAATATCTCACCCGGCATGACGTTTGCACAAATCGCTCGCAGACAGAGACGCTTCTCTTTCGACTACGGTGACGACTCGGGCTTTGGTTCTCTGCAGAGCGAGCTGGGAGCAAACAAAGGCGAGAGAGCGAGAGCATTGAGGCGCAGCCACTCCGCTATGGACCATGTACCTACCACCGCAGCGAGTAGTCCCGATAGGGGCGAGTCCTCAGGACCACTGTCACCGTTCCTTTCGAGAGGCAGCTTGCTGGCATCTACCCTTCCGGCAGGTACGTCCAGTCTGCTGCCTCGGCCTCAGCGGGATAGTTCGTCCTCGGGCGCTGTGACCGCGACACCACGACGCGTCAGCGCAGCGACTATGGACAGTCGTACATCCATGGACGACAAGCATAGCCCTGTAACCGAAGGTGGAGCGGAGCGTGACGAGGTCCAGAGCAGTAGTCAGTCGACTAACAGTCGTTCCATGTCGATTGCTTCAAGCATCGATCTGGCGACTGCAGCAGCAATCACGGCGATCTCTCTCAGGCCGCGTTTGGAAGAGCGATAGACAACGAGCAGTGGCAGAGGCAGTGGCAGTGCATGCAGGGGAAAAGGGCTGGAACGCAGGGATGGGAGATGGAAGTCGTAATGGAAGAAGTTTGTGCTATCATATGGTGTTCATGTGAGCACCCACGGAGAGACAGAATGCTGATCAGGGAGATCACACGGCTTGAGAGGAGACGGGATGGAACACTGCCACGATAGCGTGAAGAGATGCAATTATGCTGTGGTCCGGTCGGGTTGTCTTTGCCGGTACGAAGTAGCTATTAGGGTACACTGTGCTATGCAGACATGCGAAAAGAAATGATCCCAACATGACAAGACGTTCCATTATAGGTGCAAGCGTTATATGTTACAGGGTCAAATCATCTGACAAGTGCGTCTACGAGTAATGATTGGGCATCAGAAATGCGGACCTGATGTCATGCGCGACAAGCGGTGGCAGGTGAAACAGGTCGTTGGTTTCTTGTGTCTCTTCTTCTGGCTGGGGATTCCTTCCGCGGAACATTAACGCTTTGCTGCTATTGCAGACAACGCACGTGTGTCCCCACTGCTCGTGGCAGTGCAATCCACTCTGCGGTGCTGTACTGTGATGTTCAGCGAGACCTGAAGAGACAGGCGGCGTATACCGAGTATGTCATTCAGTCAGTGGTCAGTGATGCGGATACGGTCAGTCTCCTTCACGGCAGATCAATTCTCGAGTTTTGAGACACGTACGCACAGCGCCAGTGACATCAATAGCCATGAAACAATCAATCGGTTCTCGGATCAAGCGACCACAGTGGCCCGGCGACTTTGGGCGCAAATTACCCAAGATGAGCTCTTCAATCTATCCCAGCAATCCGGTCATCTATCTCGATTGCGGAGGATTCCCGCGTGCGCTGATGATTGCGATTGTTTCAAGTGCAGCCTTGATGAAGTTGACGAATAGAGTGGGAGATCCCTTAGTACCTTATGATGCGCAGACAGGCAAGTTCAAGGTACGGCGATGATCGTAATTAGAGGTGGCTCCGAGCATTTGCCATATTAGTTGTCGTCGACGAAGTCTATTAATTCTGGATGTTTTGATGAGCCAAGGTCAGGTACATGTATATTGTGCGGTCACCTGATAGAGACGTGGTCGCTGATTCGACAGCCGTCAAAACAAGATTGTACAACGTAGTGGGACCTGAGCAATCCTTGTCTGGACTAAGGTTGCTGATCACGGTATTCGAGAAGAGCGTTCACGAGACTGCCGTGTAGTTGGATACATGTATTTTTGGGTCCGATTTGATTTTCCCGGTTTTTGTAGGGAAGGGTATCGAGAAATTCTGGTTCAACGATCCATGGGAAAAGTCGGATGTCGCGATGTACTCGAAGGTTGTCCAAGAGATCCTAGTCAGATGCCCAGGAGAAAAGTGGATGTCCAAGACAATCAACAAGAAAACCAACTGGCTTGGTAAGGCTGTGTATAAAATTCGTCGAGGTCAGAGGCGGGTCTTGGAGGAAGAGTACAAGTATTGCCGACCTCGTGGTTGTTTCAACATGTCTGACTCTGAGACACACGAACTCTGACCATCGACTGATAATCGTGACATGACCGAGGCGTTGGCCTACCAAGTCAATTCTCGAAAACGTATCCCGCGGTGTAAGAGTCGGATTCTTTCTGTAGTACGAAACCCTGTGAGACAGCTTCTGTGGCATGTTCGACTCGCAAGTGGAGAATGTGGAGCGACGTGGCATGCACGTTGCGACTCGTCGGGTCGTCGGTGTACGCTATCAACCTTGTGTTCATAAGATCACGAGTCGTGACTGGTTGCAGACGGTAGTACGTCAACACTCTCCCAAGGTCACGCCCCTCGACATTGTACTTACGGTAGATGTCGTTCGGCGAGGCAACAGAAGACCCCGCTGTAAGGATTCGAGCAGTAGCCTCACCGTAGAGCAGAAGCATCCCTGTTCTGGCTCGACAACAGCCACAAGTTTTCTGCACAGACTTCGGGCTTGTCAACTGTTCGCGTGGACACAGGTACGGACGGAGTCACGAGTACGGCCGGGTATAGGGAACAAGCTAAGCAGAGAAAAGCTTTTGGCGGGAAAAGGGTCAATGAATAGTGACAGCCTGGATCACAGTTGATCACGATCTTTGGTAAGAGGTGAGATGAGTTGATGGTGAGCAGTGGTACGCCGGTGGGAGGAAGAAAAGTATGTTGCCAATGAAAGGCACAGCCATACCTTACGCGACGAGCAAAACGGCACCTGCCACACTTCACTAGCATGTGACATGGCGTCGCTCGGACAGTTTCCGCGCCACAAGTGTGGCAGCCTCGCACTTGCCACAATCAGTGTCTCGGTGCGCCACAGCAACGTACGGCAAGCGCGAATAAAAATATGCCTCGTGTTCGTCGTGTTCCGAATGGTGAGCTTTGTGGAGCGGTGTGGCTTTCACCACACCTACGGTAGTGGAGCCTAGCTCTGACTATCGCTGTCGTTCTCAAAGCCACTGACAGTAGCTTTGCTCCGTCCATCCCAACAAGGTATAGTCATCTTGGGCTTCATCTCCCAGCTCAGTCGTGATCGTCGACGGACGGGCTGATGGATTTCTCGATCGGGTTGCAGTCGGCCGCCCATCATCTCTGTTGCAAAAGTTGTCTTTTCGGACTTGTGCTCGATCAATGAACGGATAAGGAATATGAGCGGTGAAAGGACATTCTGCCGTATCTCTTGACTTTAGCAAGATGAATGTATACTCGCTGGCGTCAATACGACGATCTCTCTCGCGCTCTGTAAGGTTGTGTCATTCCAAGACAGCTATAACGACAGTCGTTATAGCTACAGCTTGGGCGATACGCTTCCCAATTTCACCTTCACAGTCAAAGCTCTTCTGTCTGAGACCTGATCGATCGAGATACATGTAGCGTAAGATTAGCAAAGCGGCTCGAGGATGATTGCGACCATCCTCTGTGATGTGCAAGACGGCCGTGGATCCGGAAAGAGGATCGTATCCTGGTAAAAAGCATAATCGACATGAGGCGGGGAGAACAAGGAAAAGAACAACCCCGGAGCATCCTCGTACGGAAAGACCGCAGCAAGACACCAGACCTTACATGTACCACTACAACAGCCTCCCTAACATCACAAGCATAATCTCTGCTCTCGATCGACAGCATTGTTAGCCACCAAAACAGAGGTCTTGGCTCGAAGCAGTCGCTTGTGTGATTAATGCGCGATTATAATCTTCAGCATGATGTCGGGATCGCCGGTATTGAAACACCATGATGCCGATTTATTCTCGTTCGTCTAGGCGGCCTCTTAGTAAAGAGTGCACTGACTGATGCATGACTGGCAAATGACGCCTGGCGTCGGTCATGGTGTCGAAATGAAGATAAGGTATCGACATGAATCTCTCCGTATCGAGGCAGCTCTTCTCGAAGTGAACTTATTGTTATTGTTGTTGTTCTGATTAGCAAGATCCTTGTCAATAATTCTCCGCGCTGCAGCAGAAGCTGTAAGGGGGCAGGAATCTGCCACAGCACCAGCCTCAACCAATCCACAATTCAATGCAGGGTCGATGTGACGGGCAAACCGAAGGATATATTTTCCGAGTGCATGATGGAATTGTTGCTAGCTGTTGCTGTAGCGGAAACGACCGTACAGATCGCTATGCCAGCACCTGACCATGATACGAGAACGAGGAGGATTTTGCTGGCCATGGCTTGACGCCGAGATGCAGCCATGGCAAGATGCTTTTTGACATGCAACAAGCGCTCAGACTCAATGACTTAGTCAAAGCGGTCATGAGTGGTTCTCACAAACGGATTCTTTCCGTGTGCAACAGCCGCGCGCGCACATATCGCTGCTAAGAGGTCCAAGGACGACGCTCTTTAGGTCCAGTTGAAGGGTCGTGAGCACGTTGGCCTTCCTAGCCTCGAGTTGCCAGCATCATCGATCAACCCACGCTTACCGTTGAGCGTTTGTACCAGATAACGAGATGGCCAAGTTGCGGATGTCTCAGTTCCGCAGAACTTGACATGCGCTCAGGCGCACCTCGGTCTGCATCGTTGGAGCGTACCATGGACGAGAAACAAGCGGGAGAGTTCTGTGGATGAATGTGATGTGAGGGTCAGGGAACGTGTGTCGCTCTGGCGGTGCTTGCGTGGCTCGTCGCGGATTTGGTTCTCTTCTCCCGTGCGGGCGGGGTTAGCCACACTTGCTCGAACCAACTCCATTTAGCGCTCTTACAAGCGCGGCTAGCGTGTTGTCACCGCCACAAGATCGGCAACACTGTCAGCAAAAGCCAAAGCGCCCATTTCCGAAGCGAGTGGAGCGACTGTGGAGTGTGCTGTGGCGCCACAGTGCTGCATTCTCCAGCACATGCGATGATGTCGGTACCCAGACAGCCTCTTCGCGTGCCGATCTGTGGCTAATGCACACAGCCACTGTGGCGCGTGTCCGAGACACGGTCGAACCTAGTACGATCTGCCTATCACAATCCCAAGCCATGTAGCATTACAACATGATGGTCAACAATTGACCCCTCAGGCTGCTGTCATCCAGACCCTCGAGCACAAGAACCTGAGGTTGAATCGTTGCGATTGGCGAGTCACAGCAGCACCTGAAACGGCAGGCACTCGATCGTGCTTCGAAATGATCGTGCTTCGGAGTGATCGAGGCGCAATTTTGTACGCCGGTCCCACAGATCTGTACTGCAATCATTACAGTATTGCCAGCTGCCAACAGCGCAACTTGCACCGACATCATAGAAGCATCGAATGGCCGTGATAGCGTTCTTTCTGAAGCCAATGTTTCCACCCTCTTCCGTCGGCAAAGATTGGACCAGTGTATCCACATGTGCGGCCGCGACAGCTGCCGTGCTTGTTGCATGATTAGCGTCGCTTAGGTTGTCGAGCGAGTCACGACCCCCTGCACCTCGCGGCGCAGTAGCAAAGCATTCTTATGTCGCCCGTGGCCCACGCCAAAACCGACCGGGACCTCGTTACATTGCGTTAACCTAGCTCATCCGTCGCCCATCATACTTCTACCTGACCTGTGCGCGCTGTGGCTTGACCCTCTGCTTTCCTCGCTCACATCACCATTGTTTCACCTTATTCTACCGCCGACTATTACCACGCAACTCTCCCAGCTTTACTACCGCATGGTCTTTCTCTGCTGAGCGACTGCCTGCCTTCGCAGCTCCAACACAATACCTTCACAATGTTTCGCAACAGGTATGTTATCGAAGAAGAAGCAAATCCAATCCTCACGTCAAAGCCACATCACTCTTGCTACGCTGCCATGCCACACCTCTCTGCGCGTCACTGCCACAGCTACTGCCGCAGTCTCCACCGCTCAATTCACTCAGCACCACATTGCATTGCGACCTGCAACAAACCATCGCTGACATTGTTTCGCTATAGGAACTCCCAAAAACCTACAGAAGACTTCCTCGCAAAATTTCAGGCCTCTTTTCCCAACCTGAGAACCAGTGGCTCTCCAACCGAGAGCGAAGCTGCTGCGCAGCAACAAAACCCCGGCCCTCTCACCGAAGCTCTCGACGTTGCCCAGCAAAACTCTCGGTACGTACACCCAACACTGCATCTCCCATCCAGCCTCCTCTAGCTATCGTTCGTATTGCGTATGAGTCAAAGTGACTTGATCACGCAATGCTTCAGAGCGCCATCCGTCTCGGATATACGAGCTCGGAAGACGATGCCTGCAACATTTGCTGACGGAAATCCATAACAGGTCATTCGATGACAATGCTCTGCAACACCAAGATTTCAAAGTAGATGCCGACCCTACTCCAAGAGGTTCCAACGAGCCATGGCAATACCCAACCGGCCTGACCCCGTCAATACTCGACGTTGATAGCCATGCCTTCAACTTTTTTGCAGCTCAGATGCCAGGCTATTACACTCCCACACCGGGCGGCACAAACACCCTCTACCACAGCCATCATGCCGGAGACTTGCACACACCTGGCTTCAGCATGGGCTTCGGCACGCCCCTGTCCATGTCCAACTCGGAACATACCATGCAGATGAACGCACAACCCACCATCTCCATGCAACAATTCCATGCCCATCAGCAGATGCCGCAAATGTCGCAAATGCCCCAAATGCAGCACCAGCAAATGCATCCACATCAATTCCAGCAGAGCATGAACCCTTTCCAGATGCACAACCAACAGACTTTTGCTCCTCACGACTTCCAGCAGGCCCAGCACCCACAGATGCCTGCCACTTTCCAGCACATGGATTCTCACTCGACCGACCCGTCTTCCATGGGTGACATGGCCATGGACCTCGGTGTCCAGAACGCATCTCCCGATACTATGATGCCTCCAGACGTCTTTCACCACGACCCGGCTTCCACAAAGATATCGCACCCTTTGATGGAGAAATTTCGGTACCACACCACACTCAACGCACCTACCGCCATGGTCAAGACCGTCGACGAGATTCCCATTACCTACCTGAACAAGGGTCAAGCTTACACCTTGAATGTCGCCGATACTGCGCCTCAACACTCCACCGTGGGCCAGCTCAAGTATCGCACTTTCGTACGTATCTCGTTCGAGGAAGAGGACCAACGCAAGAAGCCAGGTGCATGCTGGCAATTATGGAAAGAAGGTCGTGGTACCAACGAAGCTCATCAACGCGGCGGCAGACTCCAAGCTGTCGAATACGTCGATCCAGCACAGATGGCTGGTCCATCAGAGGCTCCTTCCAAAGCGAATATCGAGCTAGAGTCGAGCTCATTCGATGGTTTCTGCGTCACATGGACTCCCGCCGCCAATGGTTCGATCGAATGCGGCATTCCAGTTCGCTTCAACTTTTTGTCCACTGACTTCAGCCATTCCAAGGGTGTCAAGGGCATTCCAGTCCGCCTATGCTCAAGGACCGAACTTCTCCTCGATTCCATGTCGCCTGCACCTCTTCAACAGCCTACCCACGAGGTTTGCTATTGCAAGGTCAAGTTGTTCCGCGACCACGGTGCCGAGCGCAAGCTTTCCAACGACACTCAACACATCAAGAAGACCATTGACAAGCTGCAACAACAGTTGGCTCAGATCGAATCTGGAATGAGAGATCTTGGAAAGCGCAAGAGAAGCTCCGCAGGTATGGACAGCAACAGACCAGGAAAGGTGCCAAAACACAAGAGGACCTGGTCTGTTTCGTCAGGAAACTCTTCCGGAGCCAAGAACTCGGCAGAAGACGACTTGCAGATCAAGCTGATGAACTTGCACCACATGTTCAGTTCCACTCGGCCCTTCAGCGTCATGTTTCTGAGAGGTGCACCAGAAGATGATCCAGATCTCTTCCCTGTCCGACTTGGTTCTGATGTGGCGGATGGAACCAAGATGGAGACCATTGAAACCGGCAATGTCTGGGACAAGCAGAGTGCCCACTCTTCCATTGTCTCCCCAACTCCAAGCAGCCGATCTTTGATGTCTACCCGTCGCGACTCTCATTTCCAGCACTTTGGACCTCCCTCTCGGGTCTCGTCCAACGACTGGAGAAACCAACAGCAGACGGCTACCATGGATCTGCAGTCCTCGAATCCACAACATTTGGCCAGCCCTCCGGACCAGCCGATGAAAGTTGGAATTTCTTCGCCTACTAGCGGAACATTGTCTGGCTGGATCGAAGCTCTCGGCGTGGATGCCAACTACCAACCACCTACCGAGAGAACTGTGAAGCCTGGTAAGGAACCTTCCCTAGTCCGTCATTTGAGCTCGTAGCTAACCTTCACAGTCGCCTCCTTCTTCGTCCAGCCTCGCGTCGCCGGCGAGCCTACCAAGGATCCCTTCTACCGCGCCATCTACGTGATGCAACGTACTCTCCGGGACTTTGTCAATGCCGTCGCATTCAAATCTAACATTGAACCCACTCGTGTTCTCCGCGTCGTCCGCGTCAGCCGCAAAGGTCTCCATGTTCTGCTTGACGACGAGGCCATTCATGAGATGGCTGAAGGTCAAGACATGACTGCCGAGTTCTGTCCAGTTGACGGTCCAGCTTCTCCAGTCAAGGCGAGCAGGCAGTGGGGTTCAGAGGCCAACGAGATTCAGGTCGATGGCGATCTTGCAACCCTCCACGACAGACCATCTGCCGGTTACGAGCTCAAGCTCCTTTACTAGATCGAACTTTCGACTGTCCTTACCGATACCAGCAGCAGACCATTCCCCTGCCGTCTCACGATATAACGAGAAGATACCCAGTACAGTTTCGTGGCACCACAACAGCTCGGTGCATAGCCCTGGTGGCATGCCCGATATGCTTTGGTCACCGGACTCGGCTTCGACCTTATCATCACCGTCGCCACCACCGACATATCAACGACAGTCAAATAAAACTAATTCTACTCAACACTCCTTGGTCATCACACAGTCTTTTCATATTCTCTCCTTGGATGGATCTTTTGGGACAGAATAATCTCGGAACTACAGACGATATGCGATATGGACACAACAATACCCTCGATACCCAGAGCACCGCTATACAGCGCGGCCTTTTTTGCTTTTTGCCTCGGTGGCTTTCGACTGTGCCCAAAACTCGGCACAGTCAGGACCTCACCTGACCGGCTACTTGCGTTATAATATTCTGGAGATACCCTTTTTGCTGCCTTATTTTGTACTTTATTTGATTCTCCGACGGCTGGCACTGCCCACGGCGAGAGAAAGGGAACATCTGTTGCATCAATCATTTCGAGTTTTTTTAGTACTGAATATATCTGCTTCTCACCTTACTTCTCTAAACCTGGTGTGCACTTGTGATGCTACCTGTTGCTGTCAATGTGATGGATGAATCATCATGTTCGAGGTTGATTAATCTGTGTGATTGATTCGCTAAACCTCCATCATACGTGCGTTATATGTTGGGTATTGTGGTATATAGGTTCATTCGGGAATCTCATCAACGTCCTTGATATCCTTCGGCGCTCTCGCATTCATCTCCTCCCGGTTCTTACTACTTGTCTCATACAGCTCTTTCCTCAGCCTATTCACACTGCCTAAAGGTCTATGCTCCTTCAGCCCATACCATACATTCAGCCTCATCCCATGGTCCCACGCCGCCCTCCTCTTTGCGCTGAACGGGTCCTGGCCTTTGGGAAAGACAATACTCCCCACCGTCTCGAATGGGAACTTGCTCTCGTCCCATTGCATACCAGTATTCTCCACACTCTGTGCCTCGATATCTTTGCACACCTGCACTCTTAACTCGTACTCCGCATCGTTGTCCTCGAAGTATTCCCTCAGCCACATCGACAGCACCTCCGGATCGCTCTTTTCTGTGACATCCATGCCTTCGACCTTTGCCATCATTGCTTCCGCGGGAAACAATCCGTACTTGACGACGCAGTCTCCCCATCTGTACGCCGACTGGGAATACATGGTGTAGCTCAAGAAGTGCTTATTCGGCAGCTTCGACGGCGCGAGTTGTAGTTCTTTGTCGGGCCGCTGACTCACTTCCTCGGCGATCTTATCAGGTGTGCGAAAGTTGCGCTCGCGGATGCGGAAGATTTCGACGGTTGTTGGTAGGTCGACTAGTTCTAGGACCGGCGCGTTGTTGAAGGTGAGGTCTTGTGTCTGTGTCTGAGTCTGAGAGCCCTTGGGGTCGAGAAAATCGCCATTGACGTTGAAGATCTTGAGGCCGCAGCCGCGGGGTCCGGGTGTCGTATCGGATGTGAGGAAGGAGGGCTCGTTGGCGTAGCGGATAGCCACTGGGTGTGAGGAGGTGGCATTGGAAGGACTGCAGATGCCGACGGCGAGGTGTGATGGTAGGTCTTTGTTGGCTGTGAAAGTGCCTTTGAGGATGCCTTGAGTCTTGACGTGTGTTCCACGGAAGCCGTGACGATGCAAGGACAGGTTGTGATGTTGGACTCTGGTGATCAAGTCTCGAATCTCTTGCTGAAGGGCTGGTTCATTGGACACTCGCGGTTCGACGCGTGGGTCATCGTAGCGGATGAAGGAAGCAGACATGGAGAGACGTATAGGACTTGAGGATCAAGACCTGCCGCTCAATGGCACCGACTCCGCTGTTGTCTATACCATGACATCAGATCACCTCAAATTCGGAGCTACCTCCGCTAAAATCCGGCGCGACTCTGAAAAAATGCCGTACCCATTCTGGGCGCCGACAACAACTCATGCTCTGTTCCTTCCTACGCGACACCTGCAGTACAAATTTGACGAGTTGAAGAATTCCCAGATCCTGAACTACGGCGGAAAGAACAACGTTAAGACTATTGGTGGTTTACCATTTACGATATTCATGATCAATCCTGTACCTAGATTCACCAAGTAGCCTGCACAGAATATCCATTCGTCGCGCAAGCACGCAGCAGAGGCTCAGAAGCTCTGGTCTTCGCAAGCTGGACAAGCTCAGTGCTTGAATCGGCACTTGACTCGAGGATAGAATCACCAGCCATCGTCCGAAACAAACCACCGATTCTTCACACCTACACATTATGCTTACCGAGCACCTACTGGCTTCGATAGCAGCGCCAAGGCAGCAGAAACCGAACACCACAATCGCCAAAGATGCTGCCATATTCCTCTACGAACTACAACCGCACGCGGCGCAACGTAGTATCTTCAAGAAGAGCGCGACATCACCGGGATGTCTCGCCGTGACCGAGACACACATCTTCGCGGCACAAGCAGATAAAGCAGTCGTAGCGATATACGGTCGGGAGCAAGGCAACCAGCAGGCGTCTGTTGCATTTCAAGAGAAGATCACAGCACTCACACTGACCTGTCGCGACACGGTCCTAGTGTTAGGCACGGAAGAGGGCAGGCTATACTTCTGGGAGATCCTGACGGGACGAATCACCACAACGTCCCAAGCGCATTTAGGAGCTGTCACGGCGCTGGCGGCAGATCCGTTATCGAATCTGCTCGTTTCTGGCTCTGCTGACGCTTCGTTACATGTTTGGTCTATACCGCGTGTCCTGTCATTCTCGAATCCTCCTGCGTCTGCGGCTGAGTCGCATAACGCGCCTCTTCACACACTATCTGGACACCGAGATGCGATCACGGCGCTGATCATGGGCCGGGGCACGAGTTTCAGCAATATTGCAATCTCTGCGAGCAAGGACAGCACTTGCATAATATGGGACTACCACTCGAATAATGTGCTGAGAACTATCCTCCTTCCCGATGCGCCGCTATGTCTTGCTCTGGATCCGGCTGACAGAGCGTTGTACTGTGGTTACGACAACGGAGGCGTACATTTCATCGATCTGAACGGCGAGCCATCCACGGAGCAGGACCCCTCGAGAACAGCCATCCACAGCCATTCAAATGCCGCCTTCCCTCTACAACCAGATCTCAGAAACCGTTGGGAGCCGCCGTCAAGCGATGTCGGTGCAACATTGAGCATCGAACTCAGTTACGATGGAACGAAACTCATCTCAGGCCATGAGTCCGGCAAAATCATCGTCTGGGACGCACCCACTGGCCGATTCCTATCAAATCTAGCATCAGCACCACTGCCTGGCCCCGTTACGAATCTGCAAGTCCTGCCCATTTCCGGCTTTCCAGGTCAAAAGTCGGCAAAGCTGAAGTCGATCACAGTCGCCAAACCTCGTTTCGGCGAGTTTGACAGACGCGACGGACAGATCCCTGCCAAATACACCATCAGCGCGCAGTCTGTCGGAAACCTGCGCACCCGCAAGATATCGCCTTCGGAACCGGGTGGATTCGTTCCCAAATCCGCGTTCGAGTCCGCGCTCACGCACTCGTCGTTCCCGCCTGATATGCTCTCGGCGTGCATCGCCGACCTCGAGCTGCACCAACGCGGCGCGAAAGCAGCTGAGTCGACGTCGAATCAAGCAGACTTCATGTCTCTCGATGCACCTGCGGATGCTGATGCGCCGAATTCGTCGTTGAAGTTGCAGCAGGAGAACGAAAAGCTGAAGGAAGAGATTGCAGCATTAAGGAGACTGCAAAAGACCAGCTTTGCGCAGATAGAAGCGTTACGGTCGGAAAAGAAGCAGTTTCTTCAGAAATCGCAGGCGGGTGCCAACGGAAGCCTCGATGCTGAGATAGCGAACCTGGACCGTGCGGAGAAGGAGTGGTCGGGATTGGGCAGGAGAGGTACTTCTGCTTCAAGTGGTGAAGGCAGAAAGACGAGGTCGGGGAACAAGTGAGCTTGCTGCTCTGAAGTTGTGGCATGGGTCAATGGTTCAAGGTTTGCTAGTATGTTATCCGCTTGGGCGAAGGATTGTGATCAAAAGCGAGGCGTACCAGGATGGCCCCTGGATTGGGCCTTCGGAAGTTTTCAGTACTGGAATTGATGTATGTAACAGTACCAGCTGCATGCTAAGCCCCTGCTTCGAGTAATGCATAATGCAGTCATGTCGACCGCCGTCTTCGCGATATGTGCTCGATAAAGGCTCCGCGGGGATGGGTAATTAGATCTTTACTCCTCCTTCTTCTGTGTCATTGGCCGCAACGCTTGTGTCCAAGTCTTCGGCCGTGAATTCAGCCAGGGTCTCGACAGGATCATCTCCAACAATAACCTTTTCCTTTGACGGGTCGGATTTGACTTGTTTAGAAGCTGGCAGTGACTCCTTCTCGGAACCTTCGACGATTGCAGTAGCATCCACCTTCTTCCGCTTAGGCTGCTTGGGCGGCGGAGGTGGTTCGTCCTCGTAGATCTCCACGACATGTAGCAACGGCCACTGGGATCGAACCCGATCCGCCAGGTAAGCGATTCCCCATTCTTCGCATGGCCGATGGCCCACACAGACTACCTTGAACCCTTTCTCCTGTGATGCGACGAGTCCCGGCTCTCGCACGGCCCCAGTAAGATAAAGGATTTGAGACCCATCGGCTGGATCGTTGATCCAACCACGCTCGTGGGCGGCAGCCAGGACCCGGTCGACCTCCTCAGGGTGGAATGCATTCATGATCGCGACAACTTTGATGGGCTGGACCACATATGGGTCGACTCCAAACACGGCCTCCACGTCCGAGAATTGACCTTTGATACGTTGAACCAAGTCCTGAGCCGAGCTGTTTACGGGGCCAACCAAGCCGATCCTTCTTTCAGGATCGCCCTTGTAGCCTTGCAAACACTCACTCAGAGGCACATTGACTCCGAGACGAGATGCAAGCTCTGTGTTCCAACCGACGGTCAGGACCTCGTCAAACCCTACATGCGAGCTCAGTACAGTGGTACCGCGGCGGACCCTATGTCTTTCCAGATTGAACGGGCGGTGCAAGAAAGCGAGTGGAGGGCATTTTATGTGCTGGTTCAGAGCAGTGTAGACGCCTTCCGTTGGTGTAATGGAGAAGACCACATGAGTTACCAGTGCTGTCTCTGCTTTGAACCATCCGGCTCGTGGTGTGTGATAGGAGAACGGAACATCTCTAGGTCGAATGGGGAAAAAGGAGGTCAGAAATTGGGTCAGAGCCTGTACTGTACATGGTCCAACAGAGCGAGATGTCGATGAGACTGTGGCAGGATTGATAAGCTGTATCGTGGACATCACTCCATCATCGCTGGTCACAAGCAGAGCATCATTCATGATATATGCCCATCAGTCAGAAGAAACCTCTGCCACACGGATCCAGCAAAAGAAAGAAAAAAATGTACTAAACGACAACAACTAAACGCCGTCGTAGCAGTCCAAAATCCAAAACAATTCAATAATCGAATTGTGAATAAGACATGATGCTCGTTGGCACATACCGTCTTGTTTAATGTGATGATGCAGTAGCGGAGTCGACTTCCGACCGAAGTTCCGCCGGCCGGCCGCATCTCACTTTTGTTCGAGGCCGCAAGGTGAACGACAATAACCAACTACAAATCAGCTATGATATTACGATCTCTGGCGCTTCGGCATGGTAAGTTGAATGATTGATTGTATACACACTTTCTGACGAGCTCTAGGCCGAAAGGCGCTGGCCAAACCAGCAGTCAGATCTTGGAAACGGGCTCTGGCGACACAGGTCCATACCGACTACAAGCCGTACGATACCACTTTCCAAGATCAACAATACGTCGAAGGAGCCGAAGGCGCAAGCAAATCTGAAGCGATAAGGTCTCTACCTTCACGAACCAGCTTAGACACTGTCGAGCCGGATCGATTTGCACAAAATTATTATGCCTTTGAGCAGCAAAGTTCGTCTTGCTCGGCTGTGATAGAAACTTAGGACGGCAGACTGACAAGTCGCAGAAAAGGCGAACAAGCAAATCGGTGCCGCCATTGATCCTCACTACCAACCTCATACCCTCGTCACGAACCCACCAGGACCGAAAGACATCACCCTCGAACTGCTTATGGCGTCGCAGTCACATCTTGGTCACGCGACAGCTCATTGGAATCCTGCCAACTCGCGATATATCTACGGTATCAGAGAAGGAATCCACATCATTTCTCTCGACGTCACCGCATCACATCTTCGTCGAGCATGTGCGGTCGTCCGAGCCGTCACCGAAAGAGGTGGTCTGGTTTTGTTCGCGGGAACTCGCAAGGGTCAAGACAGAGCAGTCATCAAGGCGGCACAGCTTTCAGAAGGATGTCATTTGTTCGATCGCTGGATACCCGGTAGTATTACCAACGGTCCACAGATTCTTGGCGGTTGCAGAACAAAGGTGGTAGACGAGTTTGACAAGGAGGTATCTGGTTTTGAGGAACAGTTGGAGAACAGGGGATCGCTAAAACCTGATCTGGTCGTTTGCTTAAACCCTCTGGAGAACCGCAACCTGCTTCACGAGTGTAGCCTGAACAACATCCCCACCATCGGCGTCATCGACACTGACGCCAACCCGACCCAGGTCACATATCCCATCCCAGCAAACGACGACAGGTAAGACGAACAATCTCTTGTATATGCGATCTTGCTAATATCCTGGCTAGTCTTCGGTGCATCCAAGTTATTGCCGGGGTGCTGGGTAGAGCAGGTGAAGAGGGCCAAGCGAGACGACGCACGTTGGTGAGAAATGGCACATTCAAATATCGCCAAGACCACCGTCTTTCAGAGCCCGAAAGCACCCAGGTCAAGGAGTCAGAATCAAATGGTTCATCTGAGGCAGAACTACTCCTCCGTACCGAAGAAGAGAAATCTAGCCTCCTCACGACCACATCCCTTAAGGGTCCTCGATCTGGTGCATATGCAAGTTTCGAGCGAGAGCTTATGCGGGCCGAAATCTCCAACTCTGAGGACGACGCACCCTCTGAGCGACTTCTTGAGCTGCTGAATGGTAACGAAAGGGCAGCAGAGAGTCCGGCAGCGAAGGAACTGTGGGACCGCATTCGCTCTGCCCGCCAAGAAGCCGGCCTCGACCCCGACGTGCCGATCATCCGCCGCGAACTCATCGACGAGGAGACCGCCACGTTCTACGAGGAGGAAGCCGCCAGGATGATGTCATACAAAATGACAACTCAGGAGCGTGAAGCGTTCTTCAAGCAGCATGGTTCTCGCAAAGCACGCGCTTTTCGACCCCAACAACGAACCAGGTGGGCCGATGTGCTTTGGCGGAAGCAGCAGGCCAAGGATTCTGCTCTGGTACAACTTGTCGCTCAAAAGAGACGCGATCTAGGCGAGACTCTGAGCAAGAGAGAAGAGCGACTGCTCAAAAACCTAGGTGCCGAGTCGAAGCCGCAACTGCAGGCCGACACAGAGCAGAAGCCTACTGAGCCCGCTCGGTCACAAGTGACAGAAATACAAGCAGATGCACCGTTTGGAATTGGACGGCGATGACACGGCACCATGGCTTTCGGAAGGTAGAAGTAAAGGACAAGCGGACCGAGCCCGCCCCTTCGAACGGTGACGGCAAGGAGGGCGAGTAGATTGTACAATGTATATACCCCCATCACCACCACACTCTCTTCTCTAACCATCATACACAAGATATTGGTACATTTAATACCGGCCCAGAGGCCCAATGATACTGCCGACCATAACAGCAGCCTCTCTCTCCCAATTCCCCACCTGACCGCCGGCGCTCGCTTTTCCTACTAATTCAACACCTGGTACGCGACTGCCCTTAGCCACGCATTCGCGCACAGCAGCCGCGACCCGATCCTTATTCGTTCGCAACGTACGCGCTGACACACCGCCTTTGTTCATGATTTCCGCGACGCGCGGACCCAGGCCCGAGGCAAGCGTGCGCCAGAAATATGACGGGAGGCTGGATGTGTCGAGGTGTGCTAGTAGAGGCTGGAGAAGTGTCCTTGTTTCGTCTTTACCGTCGTCGTCGTTGGCTTGGTCTGTTGCACTCGTGGAGAGGAGCGGGTGTGATGGCGATCGCGTGCTTGACAGCAGCGCTTCGAGAGCGACGACGTTCTGGCAACGGGCGGAGATCTCGAGAAGGGTGCGGTCCAGTGTCGGGAATGTTGCTAGTGCTCGGGCTAGCGAGGCTGAAGAGGAGGTGAAGGCTGTCTGCAGATAAAGCTGTAGGGCGAAGATCAGGAGGGTGGGCTCGAAGGTCGAGGTTGTGTCTTTTGCTTTCAGCGGTGAGAGCAGGTAGAGCGTGTTCAGTGCTGATGTGGTGCGGGATTTGGTGTCTTCTGCTTGGGCAAAGGTAGGAGCCGAACTCTGTGTCGCGCTCGAGTTAGGGGCGCTTAGCGAAGGATTCGACGCCAGGAGGGAAGACATGGAGAACTCGCGGATCGTTTGCTGAGCGCGACCGAGAAGAGCGCGGTCCGCAGATGCGATCAGGTCGTTTCGAACGGTGGCTATAACATTGATCCTGTCCAGGCCTTCACCTTCACCGCCAGGGCTTGTGGAGTTGAACAACTGTCGCATTGAAAGCAGAGTATGTGCAGCAGGAACCATGGTTCTATAGCCGTCCTTCTTTAGCTGGACATTTGTCGAAGGCCCTAGCTCCTCCATCTGGACCTCGAGTTGGCGGGCATATTGCAGACATCTCGCGACAGATCTTCCAAGTTTGACCGTCTGACACAGCCTCTCGGCGGCCAGATGCACTTGCTCGGCTGCTTCGTATCGTTCAATGACATCTTTCTCCAACCTCTTGTACCCTTCTGTCAAAGAAGCTACCTGAGCCTCGACCTCTTCCAAGATGTGTGTGCTAGCGTTGGCGCGATCTTGGGTATACTCGAGCAAGGGCAATGCTGATTTCGTGGTCAAGGTATCAATGTGCGTGTCCACTTCTTGTACATCGAAAAGCACACGTGAAAGCGGGGTGGAAAGGTCAAGAGGGGTATCTGATGGGTCGTTGGTCGCTAAAACCAATGTGTTCGCAAATGAGGTTGCGGAAAAGGATGGATCCAGGAACGTTTCATAATCGATGTATGAGGCGTCAATCGTCATCGTACTGAGCAGAAGCAAGTCGTGTGGTCGTCAGTCATTAATTAGACAGTCAGGCCGCCTAGATGCTTGGTCGAGGAATGGCATGAAGTCGGGGAACGGCATATGATCATTGGCTGCCAAGGCTGGGTCCCAACCTCTGTCTTCGTGTCACGTCGACACCTTGACACTATCCAGTCACAAGATCGAGCAATACAGAAAGGCAGGCAACCAAACGTATCACGATGTTATGAGCGTCATCACGAAGAGTAAAGATTGAGGGCCCTCGGCCTTTTCATTTTGTAAAGAAAGTATAGAGCTATTTGACTTGCGACGATGCCGATCCACCAAATCCATCAATATTAAGGCATGTGCAAGGTCAGAGAACGTTATTCATCGAAGCATTTTCATCGCCCGTCAAGCAAGGGGTATCCTCCACCATTCATCATTCGTAGAGAAGTCCGTGTAGTCGCGCTTGCCATTCTAAAAACCGAAGAAGATGGCTGGCAAGGCCAAGACGCCGACAGCAAGAGCAAGGTTGGCGTTGGAAGCAGAGGCAGCACCAGTGGATGTAGGAGCTGCTGGAGCACTGCTGGAAGGTTGGCCGCCACCGTAAGTAGAAGCAGAGAGCGTTGGAGTGCTGCTCTTGGTGGAAGAAACGGCCGCGGAGGAGGTCGTGACTGGCTTGGCGGCGCTGGAAGAAGGCGGAGCAGAGCTAGCGGAAGCAGACTCAGAGGAAGCAGTCGCAGTTGGAGCGCTGCTGCCAACAGCCGGGGGACCGGACGCAGAAGCGGGCAGGGTCGCCGTGGTCGTGCTCATGGTTGTAATGGTCGTAGATGGCAAGGTCGCCGTGGTCGTGCTCATGGTCGTAATGGTCGTAGATGGCAAGGTCGCAGTAGTCGTGATCATGATGCTGTTGGTGGAGGTTGGCAAGATGACGACTGGAGGACCGGTAGAGAGGCTGCTGCTAACCGAGTAGACAGGCATGGTGACTGGCATGGAAGAGACGGAAGTGCTACCAGCAGAAGTCAAGGTCGTGCAAGAGGTGGACGTGATGACCGAGACTTGAGTGGGGGTCTGCGAAGCGGGGGTAGTGGCTGGAGCAGTAACAGAGCTACCTCCACCAATGCCGGAAGTGGTGGTGCAGTAGTCTGGAATGGTTGTGACGGTCTCGGTGACGGTGACTAGATTTTGTCAGCGGTAAGTCGCAATGTTCCAAAGGCAAGCTTTCTCACCCGTGTTTTGGGCCGAAACACCTGCGGAAATCGTCAGTCAAAGTTATCCTTCGTTCATCGATTTCAGCGTACCCGAAGTGGCTGCAGCAATGGCTGAGACAAGAAGAGTAGAGAAGCGCATCTTGCTTGATTGTCTCTGATGAGTGTCAGTCAAGAGTGAAGAGGCCAATGTTGATCTGAGGCAGGCAGACTCACTGGTTGCGGTGGGAAGAGCTTGTAAGGCTTGACGATTGGATCTGCAAGAATAGATTGAGGTCGAAGCGGTTATGAATGCGAGTGATGAGAGTGATGAGATGAGATGGTGGTGGTGGTTTGATGGAAGAAGAAGAGGAAGAAAAGTCAGAGGTGAGAGAGAGGTTGGGACCTCACTTATACTGCACGACGACCGGCACTAACCGGTGAACAGCGATTCAAACTTGATTTCACTGCAGTCACCAGGCACCGATTGCAATTTCCCAGCTGCAGCAGGCAAACCATGTCGTAATTGCGATATCTGAGGTGCAGCGACAACCTGAGGGCAATCTTGCCGTGGTACCAGACTTGTTTATGCAGGCACCCGACGTGTTTCACCAAGCAACTACAAATGGTTACACAGGACAACACGCACGAGCATGCTTCGCCAACCACTTTGAAGCGCTTGCATGTGATTTTGACGTCTGTAGAAGTCGTACAATTCCTCTACCACCATCTAGTAAGTTCTATACCATCTGGACACCCGAAAGTCGTAGAATGCAGCATACATGTACGCTCGTGGTCCCATGGATTTGATGCTTCGCACCTTCACTTGAGATGGAACAGACAGGTGCAATCCTCAACGTTTACCTCCTTCCTCGACATCACAAGGTAATGCTCAACCGGCAGGCAAGTGCTCGCCTCGTCCATCTGTCGTCATGGCGCGACTTCCTTTACAGCTCCTTCCTCCTCACGGGCACAGCAACGAACCAGAGACAAAAAGACTCTCTTCATCTCTCTTCCATCTTCCTCCTCTTCTTTCTTCCGTCTCAAACATCTTACATCTTCTGCTCTTACAGCACACTTTCATTGAACATACTCTCACTTTTGGATCTGGCTTGGATTGACAGCACTTCCCACTGCATTCACCACTTACGACCGTACTCAAACCACATTCACTTACACCACCACGTTTGATCCACCATGAAGCTCATCAACATTATCTTGGCTGCATCAGCAGCATCATCAATCGTATCAGCTGCAGACATTGAGGTTCGAGACTTGGACGAACGCCAGCTCAGTCAGTATCATCTCATCACACCAACAAGTCCATCACTAACTTTTTATCACAGATCTCGGTGCCGTCACAAACGTCCTCAGTGCCGTCGCACCTGCTGCTGCTGCTCCAGCTGCCGCCGCTCCGGCTCAGGGAGGCAACGCCGTCACAAGAGTCTATGCCATCACACTTACTCAGACGAGCATTTACGAGTACGCCACAGGTGTCGGTGGTGCGGCTGGTGGCTCATCCACTGCTGCCGCTGCTCCTGCAGCAGCTCCAGTCGCTACCACGCAAGCCGCTGCTGCCAGCAACGGTGGTCTTCTTGGAGGAGTTCCTGGAAGCGTTCTTCCAGGAGGTGTTGGTGTTTCTGCAGCAGTCAACCCTGGTGTTCTCGGCGTTTCGGCTACTGTCTGCTTGGGCATCTTGAACAACGGCATTTGCACACCAACATCCGCTGCGGCCGCAAACGCCGCTTCGACACCGGCTCCCGCTGCTCCAGCAGCTACCTCAAACGCTGGTCTACTTGGAGGTGCCCTTTCTGGTCTCGGAGTCTCGGCGAATGTGTGTCTCGGTGTCGTCAACCTCGGTGTTTGTACTCCGACCGCTGCTGCTGCCGCTGGTACTGCACCTGCTTCTGCTGCACCCTCAGCGACGTCCAACGCCGGCTTGCTTGGAGGCATCCTTTCCGGAGGTGTCGGTGTTTCTGCCGCTGTCAACCCTGGCATTCTCCCAGTCTCCGCAACTATTTGTCTCGGAATCCTCAACAACGGCATCTGCACGCCAACTTCCGCTGGTGGTGCTGCTGCGGCTACGTCCAATGCTGGTTTGCTCGGAAGCATCCTTCCAGGAGGTGTCGGTGTCTCGGCCGCTGTGAACCCTGGTCTTCTCCCAGTGTCTGCAACTGTCTGTCTGGGCGTGCTAAACAACGGCATCTGTTCATCAACGGCGGCAGCTACTGGAGGATCTTCTTCGGCCTCTCCTTCTTCGGGTCTGCTCCCAGGAGTTGCTTCGGCGGTCTCGGGCGTTGCCAATGGTGCCTCCTCTATCGTGTCAGCTGTCACTGGCGCATCTGGAGTTGCTGCTTCCGCCGTATCTGGTGCCACAAGCGCGCTAAACGGTGCTGCGTCATCTGCTGCCGCGCTTGCTCCAGCGCCCGCTTCTTCTTTGGTTGTTGGTGCTGTAAGCTCCCTAAGCGGTGCCGTATCCTCTGTTACCGCCATTGTCAGCGTTCCAGCTCCTGTCTCTTCCATCGTTTCGGTCGTCACAGGTGTATCTACCATCGGCGGTTCTGTGGTCTCCTTCACCAGCAGCCTCTCCATCGCCGCAGCCTCTGCTACAAGTGTCGCCTCGGGCTTCTCTACCGTGGTATCAGGCTCATCTTTGGCAGTTCAGACTACGCCAATCTCTGTTAACTCTCCAGGCTTCACGAGCTACTCAACCTTCACATCGTTCGGACTTGCCACTACGGTATTGTACCAGACCGAGATCATCTCTGGAGCTTCTTCCACATCTGGAGCAGTCGCCACAGGATTAGCAAGTGCTATCTCTTCTGCTACGGGCACCGCTGCCGCATCCGTCACATCTGTCGCCCCTGCTTCGTTGGCTCTCGGCTTCACAAGCTTTTCAACCTTCACGTCAATCGGACTTGCTACAACGGTACTGTATCAGACTGAGATCATCTCCAGCGCTCCTTCTGCGACCGGTGCCGCCGCCACTGCATCTCTACCCTTGAGTGCCAGCGGCGCGAGTGTTGTACCTTCTGCCGCAAACACCGCCATTGCACAAGTCTCATCCTACGATCCAGCTGTTGTATCAAGTGCCAGCGCCATGTTGGCCAGTGCTTCGTCTGCTGCAGCCTCGGCCGCTTCAGCTGGTAGCACGTTCTCTGCTGATCCGGCGGTTCTCCAAAGTTTGAGTGGTATCGTCAATGGTGCTTCTGCTACTGCATCTTCCGGAACGGGATCGTCAGGCCCAGTGGCTTCATCAGCTGCCTCTAGCGGCACGACTCCAGGCTCTGGTGGATCAACTTCGGGATCGACCGGCGCCGCTGGTGTAACATCAGGGTCAGGCACAAGCGGGTCGACATCTGGCTCAGCTGGCTCGTCCTCGGGCTCGACTGGCAACACTGGATCCTCATCAGGTTCTGGCGGATCATCTTCAGGCTCAACTGGCAACTCTGGCTCTTCGTCAGCTTCATTAGGCTCGTCATCTGGCAACGTGAACACTGGCGGATCGTCATCAGGCTCAGTTGGCTCGTCCTCTGGCAATGTAGGCACCGGTGGTTCTTCATCCGGTTCCAGCGGATCGTCGCCAGGCTCAAGTGGTACAAGTGGATCATCATCAGGCTCGGGTGGTTCGTCCTCCGGCAATGCAGGCTCCGTCAACGGTGCGTCTTCAGGATCTTCAGCGACAAGCTTCTCGACCATCACCTCTACGAGTCCTGCCGGGCCTACTTCTGTTGTACCAGGCCCGCTCGGTGTTCCATCTTCCAGTTATGCAAACCCCTCAGTCACAGCATACAACCCTGCGGCAATCTCATCAGGACCATCTGGATCATCTGGAAGTTCGTCCTCAAACTCTTCTGGTTCCACCTCAGCCTCTTCTCAGAATGGTGTGACTACTGTCAGCAACTCCACCAACCCTTACGCAAGCGGCGTCGTTCCATTCACAGGCAGCGCCGTGAGAATGTCAATCAACGATCTTACCACAGCTCTGATCTGTGTGGCCATGGCCTTCTGTCTGCTGTAGACTGACCCAGCACTATTGTCAACCGGAAGTGCACTTGTTCTACCCAAGACCAGCACTTCAAAACTTTCCTTCGCCGTTCAGCAGCTTTTAGCGTATACGCCTTAATGTCCTTCATGGCTTACGATTGATGGGGTTTCTTTGACCTGACTTTGGTTCAGGCTGTATTCTGCATGAGTTATATCTGTTTGTTATCATCGGCATGTACATAGAAATCAGCTTGTTAGGATGCAAAGACTCTTACCAGCCTATTTCTCCTCCGTTGTGCTGGTTGCTGCTATTTGGATTGTCACTACGATGATTGAAACCCAGGGCACACAATCGTACAGGGATAGCCACGTGACACATCGATTATAGGAGATATCGTCGAAGCAATACTGCTTGTGATCGATACAATACTACGACACTACCCCTGATGAACCCAAACATGCTAACTTCGCATTCGCCATTAAACGCCTCGCTAAAATACAGTTGATAGTCAGGCAGACCGAGAACAGCGTCCTCATCCAGTAAAAGCAAACTGTCCCAAATTGATGCCGAATCTCGGCTTTTCCACTTCCACCTCTTCTTCAAGAACGTCACCTTCGTCGTCACCTTCACTGTCGGGCACGAGTAGATCCTCACTACCTTTGATTTCGGCCTTGTCGATGCTTGCTGTCCTCCTTGCAAAGAGACCGAGTTCAAGACTAGGTGGTAGTGGCTTGATCGGTGCTCGCGCAACTGATGCCCAGTCTTCTTCCGTGATGTCGGTATCTGGCTCCCGATCGTTATTGTGCTCGGTGGTGACGTGGTGTTGAGGAGGAGAGGAGCACGGGATTGTTTCTTCGGGAATATCGGAGGGAAGAGGAGGAGAGGGTTGCGAGTTGAAGGTGAATCTGCTGCGAAGGTCAGAAATGCTGGCGGAGAGACCTGCGGAGAAGACGGTTGATTGAGACTCGGTTTCTGTCGCGGGCGTCTCTGCTTGAGAGGTCGCGGTGGAGACTAGTGTGCTTGCGGTCGACGTTGTGGTTTGTGAGTCGACTTGTTGGCTCTCGGACGCAGATCTGTCGCCGTCGTGGAATATGTTGAGTTTTTTGCTCAGATTTTGAGACGGCTCTTGTGTTGATAGGTCTGGAATTTGTGACAGTGCTTCCTCGATCGAATCGTCGGACCAGATGTTGATCTGCTCCTGGGAATTGAGCTTGGCTCGATTGCTCCTAGCTACCGACGGACTGTCAGATGTCCTGGGAGCAAAGAACTTGCTCTTGGCTGTCATTGTCGATGCTCCCATTGCCAGAGCAATAGAGCTGTCGGAGCAAAGACGTTGACGCTTCGGTGACTTTGACCTGCTCGATGGAAGCATATCGGAAATCGCCCGTCGCGCGGGTTGGGACCGAGTGATGTCTGTCAGCGCTCGAGTCACGACTGGTCTAGAGGCGATGGGCTCGGCTGACCACGATTGCTGTTGTTGCTGCTCCAACAACCTCTGCTGGCTTGGCGATGGCGTGAAGCTGTTCGGATCGAGTTCGGCAAGAGGTGTCCTTCTCGGCTTGAAAAAAGACTCGATCGATTGGTGTTTCTTGAGTTCTGGCGTCGCATGAACAGTCCTTCGAAGAGATGGCTCCCTTCGCACGTTTGAGAGTGGTACCAGAAGTTCTTTGCTGTGAGGATGAAGGTATCCTTGTGCGACCTTGCGTGCCGTATCACTGTCAACGTGTTTACCAATATGCGGCAATGCATGGACATCAACACCCTCCTCTGGCTCGTTAAGATTTACAAGCTCGCGGCTCGTAGGGCAAAAGGCCCATTGGTACAAGAAAGCTTCTTCAGCCTCCTTGAAAGCATCCAAGTAGTCTGGCGGTAACTTCATCTTCCCATCAAATTGTACAGCGCGTACGAGTCTCTCCACTGTCTTGCTTCCGAAGGAATCTGTGAGCCGTCTTCAATCCCATCTTCTCAATTCCTGGTAGATAGTCACATCCACTCAAGATGGCCATCCACCGGAACTCGGCGTCAGACCATCCCATCATGCTGATGTCCTTGCAGAGAGTGAAGTCGTCGCGACGAATCACGACACAGTCACCGTACTGGTCCAGCTTGGTAAACAGAACTTTCGCGCCAAAAACCAGTAGATCGGAATCTTCAGACAGTATGCCATCGATGATGCCTTTCTTCTCCAGGTATGCCAGCTGAGCGTCCGCCTCGTAAGGAGCAACGACAAAGTCCACCTTTGCCCTTCTCAATTCGTCAATGAGCTGTCTTGCCATTTCCGGCGTTACATCCACTGATTTCTGTAGTTCCTGATGTGCCTGTGCTGTTTTCCCCATGCGCAAGAGCTCCAGTCCTGTGTTCCTGCTCTCGCGTCGTCGCGCTGCTCGACTCTTCTCTGTGCCGCTTTTGCTTGGTAGATAGTCGCCATCGAAGACCAGATAGGGTTTGACGCCGAAGTGGATGAGCATGCGAACTCGGCTCATTGCAAACTCGACAAACCTGGACAGGTCAGCACACGCACCAGAATAGATAGGGAGGGTAGACGCACTTGTTGGTCGGCTTACCCTGGGCCAATTCAATGGCGCAGGCGACAGTGCCTCTATGAAGCCAGCCATAGGCGTCAACTCCGAGAGTTTGACCAGCGAGAGCCTTTAGGTTACATGGCTTGTGTATGGACTTGAGCAGCGGTAAAAGACCTATAGGGAGCGTCAGATATAATATGCCACAAATGATAGACTACATTCACTACCTTGAATGCCCATGATGGCTCGGCTGAGAACTGTCTCAGGGTCTCAAGACGTGTTCTCCGGACCACACTTGCAGGTTACCATGCAATACTCGAGATCTTGTTCGTCCAGAGAACGCATCAATGGTGTTTCATTGTGTATCAGCGCAACCGCCCTCTGTAGGGCATTATGCTAATTTCGAAGCAATGCAACTTGAATCAAGACGCGTCTAGGCACGCGTCGCCAAACGGCAGGTGCTGCCGAGAAGCAGGGTCCACCACACCTCATGTGGTATAGGTACAGTATTGATTTGGTCGCGCAATTTCGCTGATTCTACTGGAGCTATCGCTAACGGATGTGCCAATGCTCCCTTTGAATGGACATCTGCCTGATAGTAAACAATTGAGCGTCACCACTCGTACCAGAAACGAGCCAAGACAAGACGTCAAGCAACCCCCCCTCCTAGCAGGTAAGCTCTGTGCCTCGGCAAAGTGACAGCTTATCAAGCACAACACGCTGTCCACGTGGAACGTCGGGATGGAGGTAATGTTATCGACATCAAGCTACGTACTGATCTTTGTAATACTCAACCCATATCTTGAGATTGGAACATCATGAAGCTCGGTTTCGAAGGCAAAACTGTCCTAGTCACAGGTACGTCTGCACAAAAGAGGCCTTGATTCAGGATACTCACGTTGCAGGGGGGTCGAAAGGAATAGGCAGACGTATTGTGGAAGCTTTGTGAGTTCCCAACGCCGCCCAACGCCGCTTCTCTGACCGGTTTGTAGCCTCGAAGAAGGAGTTTCCACTGTCCATTTCTGTGGCCGCAATGAAGCAGATCTCGACACCGCAGCCGGAGTGTTATCGAAGCAGTACCCAAACCAGACCATTAAGACCGCAGTCGTCGATATCTCTAAACCCTCGGACATCAAATCCTGGGTCGAGTCCATGACAAGCCTCGATATTGTTGTGTCGAATGTGTCCGCTCTCGCTGCGACAAACACGCCAGAATCCTGGATATCGGCCTTTGAGATCGATATGCAAGGCGTCGTAACTCTGGTCAACGCCGCTCTGCCTCAGCTCGAAAAGAACAAAGGCAACATTGTGACCATTGCTTCAGTGTCTGGCAGAGATGTCGACTTCACCGCCGGGTCTCCCTACGGTCCGTTCAAGGCAGCCTTGATTCATTACACCGCGTCATTGGCGCACACGCTTGCGCCAAAAGGTGTGAGAGCCAACACCGTTAGTCCGGGCAACATTTACATCGCGGACGGCGTATGGGGCACCATTGAGAAAAACATGCCCGACTTGTTCAAAGACCAATTTGCGAAGAACCCTATGGGAAGGATGGGAAAGCCTGAAGAAGTTGCCAATGCGGTCGTCTTCATTGCCAGTGAGAAGGCAAGCTTCATTAGCGGCGCGAATCTGAACGTGGATGGGTCGGTATGCACAGGTGTGCAATTTTGAAGTGATATATTTTATGAACTACGCGGAAAAATCGATACCTACCATCTTTCAGATATCACTCCATAGAAGACCTGCAGTGACTTACGTTTGCTTCGTCAGACATTATTCGTTATATAATTGCAGTCTTTCCATGAGACCCTGGTTCGCTTATGGTATTTCGCCGGGCATCATGCGTAGAACTTCAGGCACCGGCTCTCGTCGTGAGTTGCGCGACACTCGACACCGCAGACTCTTGCGCCACATTTCATGCATTTGGCACGTCCCCAGTATCCACAGATCTCGCAAAAGACTCTCTGACGCGGCGCCGGAGCAGGCGGTGGGGCAGATTTGACTGCATTGTAGGGCAAGGCAGGCGCAGACAGCAGAGCTTCCAATTCCATCTCCGATATGGCAGGTGGTTGGGTAGAGTCCAGAATGGATACTCTTGAAATGTCTTTTGGTGGTGCTACTGCCGTAGCTACGTTGGAAGACGAAGTCCGCGTAATGCCCACTGGTGTACCTGGTGCCGGGCTTGATTCGCTGCTCGAAACTTCTCTGGCTAACAAGCTCTTCCTTCTCGCAATGGGTGTTTTGTTGGCTCTCGGTGCCTCTGCCGGTATGTCTGTAGTCGAGTTCCCCTGCTGTTGCGCGAGTGCCTCTTCGATGGTAACATAGTGCTGGAAGTTCTTGCCTGAAGCGAGAATCTTTCTGACATTCGTGGTTTGCGCCTTAGTATTGGACTTGGGAACCGTGATCGAGTCGCTCTTGTGGTTATCTTTTTCCAGCTCTGCAAGATGTCGCTGGATCGCGGTCTGCTGTCGTAAGCTCAGGTCGGATGCGGCCTCGGTGGGACCTGTTCGCTGACGCTTTCGGCTGGTAGGATTGATCGCGACTTTTGATGGGTCGTAGCCAGTGTCGACGACATAACTCCAGCCCGGAGCGGCAGCTTTTGCCGTCGTCTGAAGTTCTTCAATCTCCGGCATGAAGGAAAAGACGCGTCAGGGACAGATTGAGTGGAAATGTGTTTGATCTGAATACCTGCTCGGCAGAGTTGCCTCAAGGAAGTTCTATGTTGGGGGTTGTCACGTGAAAATGTGTTCGCATAACGTGGACCCGCTTTCCATTTGGCCGCAAAACAACTCCGCTCTCCGCTGGTAACCGTCATGTCAACCCGCGAGAACCTGAACTTTGAACCATTCGTAAGGGACGTGGAGATCAATTGGAGCCTCGGGACTTGAGTCTTGGTATCCTGGTAACTCAATATCTGATAATGAAGACCATCGTGACCCATTTTTCTCGTCACAAGACTGTGGAGCTTTCTCATCTCGATCAACCCCATTGTTTCCTCTTTTCTGCTCACCTTCCGTCATCATTCACTACCAAACCATACTCGCATACCGACCAAAGATGCCTCACGCCGTAGCAAGAGTAGACCCTATTATCAAGGCAGCGACAAGTCCCCCTCTCGACCCTGCTCATTCCGCGGCTTTTGTCTTTCTTCACGGGCTCGGCGATGATGCACATGGTGTAGAGAGTATGTGATAATGGTATATACAATAGTACAGTTGCTGATTATGAGCCCAGACATTGGAGACCAGTTCCAGAAAGCTGGAAAGCTCCCTTATATGCAATTTATTTTTCCCAATGCTATTGAGAACAGAGACGCCATGCAGACCGCTTGGTACAGACCAACATCGCTGGCAGCCCCTCCTCCAGGCCGTCCAGAACTTGCAGACGAGGAGGACGAAGAAGGGTTGCAAGAAAGCGTCAAATATGTAGAGTCAATCCTGGACTCATTGACATCGAAAGGTATTCCGCCAAACCGAATTGTCTTGGGGGGTTTTTCACAAGGTTGCGCCATGTCGTTGCTCACCGAGCTGACATCGCGCTATTCTGGAAAGCTCGCCGGTATCGTTGGTTTGATGGGACACTTGCCAATTCCTGGCAGAATCCAGCAACTCCGCACCGAAGCCAGCTTGCCACATGTCCTAGGAATGGTGCCGATGTTCCTCGCGAGAGGTGCTGAGGACCGACTCGTACCTCGCACGAAATGGGAGGAAAGTATCAAGAACTTGCGAGACCTTGGCGCAAGCGAAGAGATCGCCATGGAGTTGCATGAGTACAAGGGCCTTGGACACAGTCTTTCTGGAGAACTGCTTCAGGATCTGGACGTGTGGCTCAAGAAGGTAGTGCCAGCGCTCGAGTAATGAGAATGCGCAGTGGTCTTGCTCGGAATCAGCCAAGTGGTTGCCGTAGCGTATGTATACATGTTGACTCGAAGGGTCGGATATGAACATTTGTACTATCCTAAGGTCCTAGACGTTGTGTACCTCCAGTAACTCCCGTAAGACCGATTGCGGCTCCGTTGGCGAGGGTAGGTACGCGCGGTGTGGCCGTAGAAGGCAAGACACCGTATCTGCCATAGACTTTCTGATCCACCGAGACGTAATGCGGCAGCCTTCCGAGGGGGTTCAATTTGTTCTCGATCCAGCGGAGGATCTTTTCCGAGGGTGCTAGAAATCTGATATAGCCGAGTCCCCAAAGGTATCCGATTGCTAGACCACACATATGACCTGTGAAACTCGATCTTGGTACAATAAACGCAATGAAGACATTGAGTATGAGCGGTGTTGTCCACGTAGGGATCCTCAAGGTCGATACCTCGAAGTAAGGGTTTGTCCGATATGTCTTTACGGCTTCGCTGGCTAGAAGCATAAACACCCAGATACTGGCTCCTTGTACCGACGTGTTGCTATGATAGACGAATCTCTCGATCAGGGTGTAGATACCTCCAGGAAGCGTTGCGAATGGACCCGTGAACAAGATGAAGGTCACCAGAGTACCGAATTCTGCCTCGAAGCGATCGAGAAGAGGTATGAAAGCGATCATGTTAACAAGATAGTGGAAGAACCCGAGGTGGAGGAACGGGAATGTATTCAGTCGGTACACTACAGACTGTCAGTGATACACCTCTCAGTGGCAGGATAGAGCCACATACTCCCCGAGGTCAGGGCGATATTCTGAGGTGTTAGAGCCGCCCATGCTGCAAGCCATGGCAGAAAGAGATCTGCGATGAAGAACGCTGTCGACACCAATAGCACCAGTCGCGTCGCCAGAGGTATTCGCAAGACATATGAACGGAAGCGGCGCGTATCAAAACTCCACCGAGCTTGAGAAGGTTGCGACATAATTGTTGGAAAAGGAGGAGAAGAAGTTCAGATCTTCTTGGAACACCAGACGCTTCTCGTCGCGGATCATTTCGCGTCTTTCTTCCCCAGATTCTTCATTGGAGATGACCACCTCTCTCCAACCGAATTCTGGAGCAGGAGACAGCGACAGCTACTTTCTATACTCGTCGCTTGTATGTTCGGAGGCCAATGTCTTTGTTGTGTAAGTGAGCTGCATGACCGGCAAAGATATCTACTGACGCATCGATAGTGCAATTGCTGAGCCTGCGGCGAGACCCAAGAATTATTAAGCTACCTCCTTACCTTTCCGCACTCCTCATTATCATCGGGGCAGCATGGTTGTTCACACTACCACTCAATGAGTACTCCCGTCAGACATACATCTCAGAGAATGCCTTGCTCCCTGGACAAGTACACGCGTACTTTGGCGGGAGCGAACATAATGTCTTCCGAGCGTATCGGCAAGAGGTCGGAGAGCTAAATGAGCGGTCCGAGGAGGAGCGGTATCAAGGACTCGAGGAAATCTTCAGGTCAAACGGACTCAAAGCTGCGACCCAGTCATGGAAATATGAGCGGGCGGGCCAAATAAGGCAGGGCAAAAATGTATATGCCGTCCTACAAGGCCCTCGGGCAGACGCCACAGAAGCAATGGTCTTGATCGGCGCTTGGAGAAATATGAACGGAGATGTCAACTACAGCGGTGTTGCTCTAGTGCTGGCTTTTGCACGTTACTTCAAGCGCTGGTCAATGTGGTCTAAAGATATTATCTTTGTTATACCCTCAGACAGCATCAGCGGTCCTCAGGCCTGGGTTGACGCATATCATGACAGCCATGACCCCTCCATGGTTGATTCTCTATCCGTCAAGTCTGGAGCGCTGCAAGGTGCTATTGCGCTCGACTACCCTGCTCCACCATGGGGTCAACGTTTCGACAAGCTCAATGTTGTCTACGACGGCGTCAATGGCCAGCTGCCTAACCTGGACTTGGTGAATACTGCAGTCAGCGTTGCCAGCGGCCAGATGGGTATCGGCTGCACAATCCAGAAGATGTTCAATCATGGTGATTCTTATCAAGAGCGACTCCAGACCATCCTCCGAGGAATGGTGCAACAGGCCGCCGGATTCGGTAGCGGTCCACACAGCAGCTTCATGGCTTACCACGTCGATGCCATCACGCTGCAGACTGTTGGTGAAGACGGCTGGCACGATGAGATGTCTCTTGGTCGTGCGCTCGAGGGTACATTTCGCAGTCTGAACAACTTGCTTGAGCACCTGCATCAGAGCTTCTTCTTCTACTTGCTCATGCACGCCAACCGGTTTGTCAGCATCGGAACATACCTACCCAGCGCTATGCTGATTGCAGGTAACTTCACCATCACTTCAATTCTGCTTTGGGTGTTGAGCGGACGACCTGCAATGAAGAAACCTTCGCAGACAGCCGAGAAACCCACGAATGAGAAGACGTCCATGGAGGTCCTCCAGGTCGGAGACAGTATCGCTGTCATACCGTCAGAGGAGCTCGAGGTGGCTGAACGGGAGATGTTCTTGCCACTTGCAATCGTCTTCGCGGCTCATGCTCTCGGATTCATCCCGCTCTACGTGCTCAATCAGATACCGGACCACGTAAGCATCACATTTCCATGGATTCGCGGGCTGCCATGTGTGTACTGACATTGTGTTACAGGGCTCGGCTTCTTACTCTGCGAGTTTGATTGCGTTTTCGACGCTAGTACCCGTCTTGCAGGCGTACATGTTGGACTTTTCGTTTGCACCAACCAAGCAGCAGATTATGCTGGTGCAATCGTTCTCGTTGCTTCTTTTGGGAGCCACACTCGCGACACTGGCTACCATCAATTTCTCCCAGGCCTTTTTCGTCGGAATACTTGCCAGTCCACTCTCATTTGTACGGCCATTGTCAATACCGAAGTCTTTGCCGGGCCCGATTAGGTCGTTTCTGTCGGTCATTGTAGTAGCTGGAATGCTAGCTATCTCACCATTGCCGTTGTTGCTAGCCAGCAGTCATTACTTCTATCGGTCGTTCCATCACATGCTCGTCGAGGCAGCGTGGGGTTGGAAGATTGAACAGGTCTGGACAAGTATCACCGTCTGGGTCATTTGGTGGCCGGCATGGGTGTGCGGGACAATTGTGCTCCTCAATGGCCTGTTACCGCCGCGACAACCACTGCAGTCGAAGTCGAGATAGAAACTGTTATAGATGGATTCTCGTCTCTAGCTCCCCAGCTCTTGGTCACTATCGCGCTCCAAATCTTTGCCCTGTACCTGCTTCTCTCTCTACATCTTCGCCTTGAGCTCATCCGCAAGCTTCTGTAGCTTGTCCTTTGGCATCTCCTGTTGTGGCCAGCTGATACCCAGTCCTTCCTGCTCATTCGGCTTGGGGATCATGTGAAAATGAACGTGATCGACCATTTGGTGAGCCATTCGGCCGTTGTTCTGGAGGATGTTGTAGTTCTCAGCACCACTTGCCTTGGCCAACTTCTTCGTTACGGACTGCACTGCGTCAATGAATGTTCATAACCTCGGCGGTCCAGAAGCGGGGCATACCAGAATTTCGAGTAGGTAATCATCCGGGATATCGGTCAGCTTTGCGCCGTGAATCTTCGGGATAACGAGCTAGCATGATCAGCCCTATTGACACGATCCTAGTAAAGCGTACATACAGCGTGTCCATAGCTAAGAGGGTTGATGTCCAAGAAAGCAAACGTCTTCTCGCTGTCCCACAACTTCATGGATGGGATCTCTCCTGCATTGTGGTTAGCCATTGGACACTTCAAGTCAGGTGCACTGCCTTACCCTTGATGATCTTGCAGAAGATACACGAGGCAGCCATTTTGTCGTATGCGGTTGTGAATAATCAAAGGGTTGTGGTTGTCGACAGCGCAGGGCAAGTCATCAAGACTATAAGGTAGCCACGTCATGCGGGGTGCAGTGAGCCGCCGGGTCAGCCCTGATCCTCTCTTGGAGATCGTCAGGCAACCTGCATAGTACTTTTCATTCACGTAATCTTCTATCACGACAAGAGTTGTCATGTTCTGGTGAGCGTGCCCATGTGTCAGGTGGCGTTTCCTCTGGCTTCTAGTATGAGAATACAGATTTGCTGCAGACATGTCTGGCAATCCGTTTCGTAAGGCGGTAGACAGTAATGCAAGGCAGCCTCTACGGACTTCAGCGGCAGCGCCGCGAGAAGAGCCGATAAGAAAGGGTATGCTCTCATGACTGCAACGAGCTCCAAACCAGCAATCTGACACATCGACAGTGATTAAGAAGGTCCAATTCGTATCACCCGTCACCTCACCGGAAATCGTCCCTCGTCAACCATGGCCAGATTCAGCTCCTAATGCTTCCGACATACCAGACCTATCGATTGTTCCCGATTTTTCACAACCAACGCCTTCAAATGGACTGGCCTCGGATGAGACAGGTGTAGACACCAGGGCACTTTTACGAGGGGATCCGACAGGAGCAGGAACAGTTGACCTTGGGGGCCCGACGCCAACGATAAACTCCTCGACAGATGTACTGTCAAAACCATATGGAAATGGTGCTCCTATCAATCCTTTCGCCAAGACCCTGGCGACGATGGAGCCTGAACAAAGGGCCGCTGCTGTTCTAGGAGCAGCTTCGAAAGTACGCCCAGAAATCGCACAGCCCACGCCCGCACGGAGTACAATGGACGTGGACGCCTTCAAGAGGTTGCTGATGACAGGCACTTCTGGTATCTCTATGGCACCTGCGGAGTCTCCGAGACAAGACAAGGTCAGCATTGCGGACGCCGCGAGTGCTCCCACGCAACCTCCTTACGAGACGGTTCACGAGCCGCATCCGGTATCTCCACGGTCTTCATTAGATTCAGCTAGCTCTAAAGATGCGGAAGAGACGGTCGTACAGGAGCCAATGATTGACGACACAGTACGAGGCAACATAGATAACCCCAGTTCTGCTGCTTCGCAGCCACCGCCTCTACCAGTCCACCGTCATGGCAAACCTGTGGAATCGAAAGCTCCACAGACTGTTTCCTTTGACGATTTTGATTCGGCCTTTGCTGAGCTTGACAAAGACCGAGCCGCTCCTAATACCACAAATGGTGGGCGTCCTACTCTGTCTAGATCAATGTCCGACCTCAACAAACCGCTTCCAACCCCACCGACATCATCAATGAGTGGTCTACAGATAGGTTCGAGTAGTGTTGAAACCCCACCAGCGATCGAAAACTCGACTGACAACAATGCAAACGAAGAGACACAGAAGAAGATCCCTCCACCACCACCGCCTACGGCTCGAAGACAAGCCCAGACCAAGACCCGGTCGCCAAACCCTTCGAGCCTTGAGCAACCTTCTTCTGGGCGGAGTAGGAGTGGCTCCAATTTGAGTCAGGTATCGGCTCGTTCGGAAGAATCGACCATGTCGAAGGCTTCCAACAGGCCTGCGCCGCCGCCCCCGAGACAAGCCGCTGCAGCGTCTGGTGATGCGACGTCTGACACTGTCCGTGATGCTAGCACAGCATCGAGCACAGAACTTGCGTCAATTTCAAGTTCGAAGATGCGACCGCCGCCGCCACCGAGTAGACAGTCCGCAAGACCTCCAGGACAGATTACACGGACACCGTCCTCACAATCTTCGTCGTCACTTCAGAATCGACGAACCTCAACTTATGGCGGACTAGCCCCTCCACCGCCCCCACCACCACGCAGGGGAGCACCACGAGGCGGCACGGGTGAAGACTCGGGAATCCACAGCCGGCGCTCGAGCGGACAGAGCATGACCTCTTCGGAGCGCAAAGACTCGGTATCGTCCCTGCAGAGGAGTATTGAGGAACGAGCAGATGAGATAGTCAAGCATGCCGTGGACGCACAGCTTCCGCCTGCAGACCTCCTGGCTGATCTGGATGCCTTTCAAAGGGAAGTAGATGCGCTTAGAGCAAAGGCTTTGAAGGGGACGTGATAGACACATAATCTCCTGTTCTGTTTTAGATGGGATAAGGTTTGCGAAGAATGATACCATTTGTTTCTATGATTATCTCGCGCACTTCGAAGACTCGACCGATCTGATAATGCTCACAAAGTGACAACGCGGGTGCTGTCGATGCCAACAGCGACAGCGATTTGGACCCGACGAGCTCTTACACGCTGTCGCCGCTGCCAACGACTTACCGCCAGCCGTGTTGCAGTACGAAACCTTAGTACGCGTGACTCGTACAGAACCATGTCTCGGACCGTCAATGACTCTCGATATATCGTTTCGCAACGCATAATTCCCGCTGTCGTTGTAGGTTTATGAAAGACGAACTATGGAATGTCAGGTCACCCATAGACTTTCCGGCCTCGTCAATTGATGCTTGAGGTAGCAGTGTTTAGCGGGGCAACAACAATTGGATGTCGGGTGAGATCAGTGTTGTTATGAGATAGTAATTACTATAGTTTTACTATTTTTCCAGCGTGTTTAGCCAACAAGATAACTAGTCGTACTATCTACTACTACTGTGTGTGACCAGATATCCACGCTTAGCGGGATTCGTGAAATAGTAATTACTTAGTAATTACTATTTTCATAACAACACTGGGTGAGATACGCATGTTGCAGGTCATTTCCGCATTCGGCTCGGCTGTGTGCATGCTCACCATCGTAAAGGATTCCTCGTTGCCGACGCGTGGAGAAAAGGCGCGAGGCTAGTGAGATCGATACAGTAGTTCGGCGTGTAATATGCTGATCTTGACATTAGGTAGATGGACGACATGGTCGTTGAGTTGGACAGCCTAATCAGCAAGTGACAAAGCACCCAGAATAAAGCAGAGATCACCAATCGGCCAAAGAGAACCTGTGGTGGATTGCCGCCACGAAGCACAAGAAGTCGGTACGGCTCAAGTCTCGTGAAACGACCAAGAAACATGAGCAAGAATAAGGTGTGAGATCCTTGGAAAACATCGCCAAGGAGGTAGCGCGGCTGTGACGGCTGGCTGGGAAAAAGGGAAGAAATGCAGTATTCCATTACCTTATTATTCATGTTGCAAAGATTGGTAGATGCACTTGTCGTGACATCACGCTTTTTCGTGGGCGCGCTAGCTCTAATGTGCACAAGCGCCCGAGGTTGGGGCATTTCCTGCCGGTACCGTGACAGCACTTTCGCGCACACCCCTTCGAGGTTCGCTAACCCGGTGTTCTACCTCCGACCGCGACCTTCGGCCCCCATTGCTGACTTGTGAGTTAACTTTGTACTGCTTCCGTAACGACACCTTTGGATCGGATCTGTCCTTCGCCTCTGCGATCCTGTGACCACACGTCGGATCGTTGTAGTCACCAACTCTACCGAATGCACCACGACAGACCGCTTGCGCTTTTTCTAATATATGTCCTTGGACCTGAGAACACTCGCTTCCGTGCTTGATCCGGCGTGATTTCACGCATGCGCCATCTCTTCTGCTCAGACAACTGGATCCTACGCGACCAGAATTGCTACACGCTTGCGCTCCGGCCTCAAGTCACGCACACTCTTCGGCCATCCGAGTTGGAAGAGATTGATCACCAGGAGAAACACAACTCATCGGACATTGGCGTAGATGAATGGATTTCAACGAGGGCTGGTGAACAATGAGTGGCTACAATGGATACGGTTCTGGCTACAGAGGCGGCAACATGCAGCCAAATATGAATAATCACCCTTCGAACAATGGCATGATGATGGGTGGAAACAACATGGAATCCATGGGAGGGGGCCAGTCACTGGACGACATCGTCAACCAGAACGCACAGGTGATAAGGAGACAGAGCCAGACCCAGTCATATAGGAACAGTGGTCAATCGGACATGGGGGGAGCACCGATGATGGAATTCAGCGGCACATCGCCTACTGGACCACTCGACACTTTTCAATTCGATCCCACAACTGGTATGACTGGTGATATGAACAACATGTCTGGATCTATGGCTGCGCAAATGTCCGGTCTCAATAGAAATCCTGGCATTAGACGAGCACAATCTGGAGCCAATGTTTCTCAAATGAACTCACCTTACGGTGGCGCGGGCTCTGTTTATTCCATGATGACACAGGGTGGCTCAAATTACGCATCTCCCGCACATGCCAACAACGGGTTTGATATGGATTCCACCAGTCCTTACATGGCTAATCCGTCTGGCATGTCGATGGATTTCGGGAACGATGGTTTCGTCAATATGATGGGAAATGACATGGGAAACGATATGGGAACCAACATGGACAACACCATGGGACACAATCTCGACAATGGCATGGACAATAATCTAGGGAACGACATGGGCAATATGAGCTCTTATACTCAGCCGTCGCCCTTCCATCCGTCAATGCTCACCTCCCCAATGAACATGGGTCCAATGTCGGGATCGATGTCCACTGGACCTAACAATGGTTCAGGAGAAGCTGCTATGAATGAAGGCCGAAGATCGACCTATGGCGCTCCGGAACCCACACGACACAATTCCGACGAATCAAGTCAAAGGACGCTATCACGGAGTCACAGTATGCAATATCTCAACCAGGCAAACAATCGAAACAGTCGTGGCCAGAATACGCAACCATCACAACCACAAAGGTCAAATTCGAATAACAACTCGACTTTTCCAGCACAACCGCAGAACCCCCAGTCTGGCTCAGCACAAGACAAAGGTATGGGAATGATGACTAATCCGCTTCCGGATGGCTTCGACCCGTCCCAGTACAATCCGAACAATCAGGGATTCAATTGGGAACCCTCAAAGGGTGGTTGGCCGTCCACGATGGTCGGGAAGCCACATATGGAGTCAGGCTATAAGAACGCTTATTCCTCCAGTGGATTTGACATGCTCGGCGTGCTGATGCGTGTCGCTACGCGTCCCAACGCTGAAATCGATCTCGGCTCCGTCGACTTGTCATGCGCATTCGTCGTATGTGATGCTGAGAAGGACGACTTCCCCATCATCTACTGTTCAGATAATTTCGAACGGTTGACTGGTTATACGAGGCACATGATTCTTGGGCGAAATTGTCGTTTCCTGCAATCGCCCGATGGCAATGTTGCTGCTGGAGTCAAGCGAAAGTATGTCGACGACGACTCCGTTCTCTACCTCAAAAACATGGTCAACGCACGCCGCGAAGCGCAAATCTCACTTATTAACTATAGAAGAGGTGGACAGCCGTTCATGAACCTGCTGACCATGATCCCGATCAGTTGGGACACTGACCAGGTCAAATTCTTCGTCGGATTTCAGGTCGACTTGGTCGAACAACCGAATGCCGTCACAAGCAAGAACACAGACGGTTCATATAATGTCAACTACCAACGCGGTATGACTATGCCACGATATGTTTTGAGCGCTCCGGAGTCGACAAGCAGAACCGATCTCGGCCAGACAGTACCACGCGACGATGTATCTGCCATCCTCAGCACTATTGGCACCGGTGAATCCGAGTACGCCAAGCGTATGTGGGACAAGGTCCTTCTTGAGAACAGCGATGACGTCGTACATGTACTTTCCCTCAAGGGCCTCTTCCAGTGGGTTTCACCATCATCCTTTAATGTCCTAGAATACGAGCCAGGCGAGCTCATCGGGACTGCGCTCTCTTCGGTTTGTCATCCTAGTGACATTGTTCCTGTCACACGAGAGCTCAAGGATACCTCTTCTGGAGCTTCCGTCAACATCGTTTTCCGCATCAGACGTAAGAACAGCGGCTACATGTGGTTCGAAGGTCATGGATCTCTTCACACCGAACAAGGCAAGGGTCGTAAGTCGATCATCATGGTCGGCAGAGAAAGGCCGGTCTATACACTAAGCAGGAACGACATCTCATCCAACGGTGGCGTTGGCGAGCACGAGCTCTGGACGAAGATTTCGACATCGGGCCTATTTCTGTTCGTCTCGTCGAATGTGAGACAACTCCTCGACCGTCAACCCGAAGAACTAGTCGGCGTGAGCATTCAGACTCTCATGAGATCGGATTCCAAGCAGGATTTTGGCCGCATTCTTGAACATGCCAGGACTGGTAACAAAGCTTCGGTGAAACATGAAGTCATCAACAGAAGAGGTCAGGTGCTCCAAGCGTTTACAACACTCTATCCTGGTGACGCGACAATGGGCCTGAAACCTACATTCATCATCGCTCAGACTAGACTCATCAAGTACTCACGCAACAACGGCAAAGCCGGCCAGGTCATCAGTGACGCGAATACGCCAGACTCTAGCAGGCCAATGCAGTCGTTAGGTCAGCAGATCCCTAATAATCCGAGCAATGTGACTCCCAGGCAGGGTTCTGGAAGCGCAACACCGCAATCTGGAAACTCTGCGCAGTACGTCTCAACCGAGACTGCTGCCACAACTTACGCGGGACAGAATGGTCTCAAAATCGGCCGACAGGACGAATCACTCGCTTCCGATGATAATCTGTTCGACGAACTCAAAACAACCAAGTCTTCATCTTGGCAGTACGAGATTCGACAGCTGGAAAAGAGGAACAGGTTACTTGCTGAAGAGGTCCAGTCACTGCTCGCTTCAAAGAAAAAGAGGAAGAGAAGAAAGGGCGCTGGCCAACTGCAGAAGGATTGTGCCAACTGTCACACAAGAGTGACACCAGAGTGGAGACGAGGGCCAAGCGGCCAACGAGACCTATGTAACAGCTGTGGTCTTCGCTGGGCTAAGCTGGTATGCTTGACTGACACGTTAAAAACTACGGCCATGAACTAACTTTCTCCTAGAATGGTCGCGTATCCCCTCGGACCTCTTCTCAACAGTCAAGGCATTCTGGCGATGCGGCCTCAGACAAAGCATCCAGGGCATCTGCTTCTCCTCACGGATCGACAGTTAAGCTCGAGTCTGGACCCCAATCTGGTCACAAGCAATCAGCCTCTATCAACGCGACACTCGCGAGTGCCAACGCACAGAACCAACAAAACAAAAGAGATCAGCAACAGCAACAACAGTCGATGCAACAAGCCGGTGGTCACGCGGCATCTATGGAAGGTGCAAGCGGTGTGCCAGAGAGTATCGACGAAGGCGTCGAGCCGGAGTGAACGATATCGACCACGATTCCTATCTTTGCGCAAGTACACATCAGCAGAGCCTACCGCCTTCTCAGCAGGACAAGGTTTTTCACTGCACGAGGCGTTGGCTCAGGAGCGATGCTTGGGGTTAGCCAGCTTGGAGCAACCCGTCTTTGACCCTTTCCCCATCTGTCAAAACATCTGATACCCTGATACCCACGCTTATTTCTCACACTTCGATTCTTATGGATTGCAAGGGGCTCGGCCTCTGTGTCCTTTTATCCTTATATTTGTTGACGTCAGTCCTGTCGTGGAAGAGGTACGATACGAGGAATGCACATCATGTCACATGTTGCTGTTCTTACCAGGACGCCAATCGGTCACGACCCGGGCCGCGATTGGTGGACAGCGCTGTTTGCAGTGCGCTATGAGAGCGAGAGGTGGAATAGATGTCAGCGCTATGTCTGTTGTACAGTAGACAAGACCAATGTTACGAATACTTGAGAACTAATTACTACACACTGCACGATGTGAGCTGCATGTTACCTGGCTGGGGACCCCTTTACCAATCGTAATGTGATATCCGCCTCGATCAACAGGAGTAACAATATATCATTCACGGTGTACTTTGTGAAGTATCATGGTAAGATATAAACTTTGAAGGTAGGGCGTCGTAAAGTCTCGCTTGTCACCAGCCTGCACGCAGTAAACCACGCAACTCCTAGCACCTCGACCACGGACAAGGTGAACTAGAGCAAAAGATTCACCGGCAGAAGCAGAGATAGACGATCGCTTTGCGGAGGCATGCAAAATTGCAAAAGATGAAGCGTCACGAACAGGATTTGAACCTGCGCATCCGAAGATAACAGATATCGATGACCGTTAAGAAGCGGAATTCAAGTCTGTCGCCTTAACCACTCGGCCATCGTGACCTCATTCTTACTAATATGTGATCAAGAGCCTTATATAATCGTGTTGCATATCCCGACTCGATTAAACATCAGAGTATAAGGTATCGTGCTGTCTGCGCATCCATGGAAGCAATTGCGATGCTACGAATGGACAGACCGCATCATTAACTATCAGCAAGTGCGAAGCAACGCAGCTTCCAGGGTTCCGTTATGGTTCACGCGCTCCACATGATTGCGGCAGTCTCACATTCTCAATATAGTCGTATCATTCTCAAACCACCTCCCGTTTAGTCGTATCATTCTCAAATCACCTCACGCGTTCTTCTAATCCGTAGTTCCCTCCGTGAACCTCATCGACGTATTTAAGTCACTCCAGTCTTATCAGGGATTAGAAGTCATCCCTCCAGAGCGCAAGTTCGACCAATTTCAGAGAACAGGACAGCAACATAGACACTCCCGCAGACGACAGACCCATGGAGACAGCAACCACCTCTGCGGCGACCAGCGCGTCCCCGAAATTGACCAAGAAGCCGTCGTTGGGAGACATAAGGAGTCTGCCAGGCTCGGAGAAAAAGACATACGGCTGTGGTGGGTCGAATCGAGGATCAGGCACATTCGAACCCGTCTGACATCTATAGACCATGCAAAGGATATGCTGGATAACGCCCAACAAGAAGCAACAAAGCAGTACACACGCCTCATTCAGACGATCAATAAAGACAAAGACGCCGGTTTCTCTACTCGATTACCCAAGAACTCTGCTGCTCTCACGCTAAGGCCGACCTATCTCTGCTTACAATGTCCTACCGTTTCAACGCGCGAACAAAGAGACAAACATGACAAATCGCATCGGTTCTGTAAGAAGCATGGGAACAAGACATTGACAAGGACTTACCATGAACAGGTGTAGAGTCGGGCAGCGGGGCTGTATATTGCCGAGAATGCAGGGATATGATCTACGACCCTACATTCGAAGAGATCAGGACACAACAAGGGCGGAAGCGCAAGTTCAGCGCCTACATCTCAGACGTGGACTCGAAGATTCTCGCCGCCAACGCAGGACCAACACCATGTCGCGCTTGCGGTCTAAGAGGGCTATACAACATGGGCAACACCTGTTTCATGTCAGTTGTGCTTCAGTCCCTTATTCATAACCCTTTCGTCCGCGCCTACTATCTAGGCGAGGGTCACAAATCACTGGACTGCGAACGAGAAGCATGCATATCATGTGCCCTAGACGAGATATTCAACGAGTTCCATAGCCAGGAAAAGGCAGAAGGATACGGCCTCGTGGCGATGCTGCAAAGCAGCTGGCGAACCGGCGGCAGTCTGGCCGGCTACCAACAACAAGACGCACACGAGTATCTTCAATTTCTGCTCAATTCGTTACACAGCGCCAACATCGACCCTGACGAGAAAGAAGACAAAGCCGAAGACTGCACCTGCGTGATCCACAAGACATTCAACGGTTTACTGCAATCAACAGTGACCTGTCTAAAATGTAAGAACGTCACTAGCACACTGGATCCCTTCATGGATCTCAGTCTGGACGTGCGCAAAGATCCTATCAAGAAGAAGGAACCACCGGCCAAGAAAGACAAATCCGACGGCACAACAATTGCCGCACCGCCGATGAATCTGACCGAATGTTTTGACCGCTTCACCTCGCCCGAGACGCTACCGGCATCTGAATACACCTGCCGCAACTGCTCAAGTGCGCAACAAGCGACGAAGCGGCTTAGTCTAGCGCGTCTACCGCCGTGTCTACCCATCCATTTGAAGCGCTTCAGTCACTCCAAGAACAGCGCCACGAGCGTTAAATTAGAGACTAAGGTGAAGTTTCCGCTGTCAGTTGATCTGGGCCCGTATGCAGTGGACAAGTCCAAGAAGGGCAAGTCCGAGGCGGCGGAGAAGGAGAAAGATAAGGATAAAGATAAAGACGCGAAGAAGAAAGATGCAGACAGGGAGCCGCCGAAGCCGATATATGAGCTCGCGAGCGTCATTCAGCACAAGGGCAAGATGGACAGTGGACACTACATCAGCTTCTCGAGGGTTGACGATGAGTGGTTCATGTTTGACGATAGCAAGGTGGTGGTTGTTGAGGAAAGTAGGGTGCTATCGTCAGAGGCGTACATGCTCTTCTACGTGGTCAAGGAGATTGATGTCTAGGAGCACAGAAGCTCACTTACGCAGCCAACGCCGCCCGACAACTCACTTACGCAGCCAACACATCCTGACAGCTCACTTACGCAACCAACGCCGCCTGACAGGAAGAACGAACGGAAAGACAAAGCAGGCCGCTGCTCGCTCTGCAACAGAGCCTATCCCCGCCTGGGCGACCACATGATGAAGCGGCACCCGAGAACCGTCATCAGCCCTACCTCCCTGTCGAGGATGGATAGAGTGGCCTGTGAACACTGCAAAGTCTCCTTCAGATCGCAGCACGGCATAGTCACGCACCAGAGCATGATGAACTGCTCTGCCGCTACGCCGATGCAGACCGCGCCACAGGAATGAAACTATCTTTATACAGGAAACTATTCACAACACGTCTATTGGTCGTCAAGAACGTGCAGGTACTTCTTCTCCTCCCTCTTCTCCTTCTCGGTCATTGGTGGCAGATCGTAGTATGCTGCGCTACGGTATGATTGCTGTGAGGTTTGTCAGTAAGATATTCTCAACTACAAACTTTCAATTCGAACATACCAGATACTTGAAGGTGAAGTTTGCAATGTCACCAGGCTCGATACCCAGGTCCTTGAATGTCTTCGCCTTAGGGTCGATGGTCTGGTTAATGAACTCCCGAGTTACTGCGTCCTTGCTGGTAGTAGACCACCACAGAAATTTGGAGTACAACTCAGAGATTGGTCCCATAATCGCCCTCGGAACATTAATGTGACGTCTGTGCTTCATGATCTCGCCATCAATAAGCGCGCTGATCTCGGCCATTGAGTAGTTCTTTGGTCCGTAGAGCTCGTAGGTCTCACCAGCTGTGCTGTCATCATAAAGCATGCTCTCAAGCGCCTGACCGACATCGATTACGTGCACCGGCCATGAGCGCTCTTGGAGGTTGTTCGAGGTGATGACATTTGTAGCTCTGGCGAGACGGTGGAGCAGTCTGTCCTCGAAACCGAAGATTGGTGCTGGACGGATGATCGTAGTCTCCGGGAAGATCTGGCGGGCGACCTGCTCTCCTCGGGCCTTGGTACGGTAGAACTCCGACGGGGAGTCGAGGCGGGCCGAGTGTGATGAGACCTGGACGAAACGGTCGACATCGTATTTGGCGACAGCGTCGGCAATACGGCGGGTGCCCTCGACATGAACATCCTCGAGGTCAAAGTTCTTGGTTGAGTAGTCGCGACCGATCAAGTTGTAGACAATGTCGGAATGACGGACAGACTCCTCGATGGAGGCCTTGTTGCGGAGATCCATTTCCAAGAAGACAACACGTCCCAAATCACCGGAGACCTTCAAATGCCTCTTCGCCATCTCCTCTCTGAACGGAACAACGACTGTGCATCCTGCTCTTGCGAGTCTATTGACAATGTAACGTCCGAGAAATCCAGTTGCGCCAAAGACGGTTGCGGTGTGACCTCCGAGGGAGGATCTGTCGATGTGTAAGGGCTTGCCATTCCTCCTTAATTGACTTGCGCATACCTTCCACCCGCGATCCTGATGATCGGCTTTCCCGTCCTGGTGATCGCAATGTCCTGGATGTATCGCTTGCTGATGTTTCTGACGGCGTTGCTGACGGGTGAGACTCCGGGCCTGCACAATTGCCTGTGCAAGGCCATAGTCGAACTTCCGAGGCCCGCCATGACGCTATAGAGGTGTGGAGTAGAGAGTGATGAAGCTGTTGCCCTCGTTCCGGTATGGCATGAAGTCGATGGAGGAGCGGCCGGTTGAACTTCGGCATGATGGCGTCGGGGTTGGAGCAGCTGCTGCGTTTCATCACTGAGCATGCGACATCATCTCTATTGACCTAACACCTTCATTTCACATCGCAGCGACCTGACCTTGACGTGTAGTCACGTCCGAACACATTTCCAAGAACCAAGTCCATCACTGCCGCAATCATGGATGTAGATACGATACCAAACTTGCTTCAAGAGCAACGAGACAACGCCCCAGATGACCTTCAGCACTACTTCCTGACCTTTGAGGACTATTGGGAGAGGAAGCTGTGGGACGAGTTGACAAATGTGTTGGTTGAGTTCTTCCACAATGAAAAGAGCGCGAAACAACGGTTACCTCTGTACAACACCTTCATCAAGAGCTTTGCGAACAAGATCAACCAACTCAAACTGGTCACTCTCGGCCTGAGCACAGCATCACAATGTTCAAGTGAGTCTCTTCACGCACTGTTCATACTACGGACACTGCTAATACTTCCAGATGACAAGGAGCGTCTCAGTTTCCTACAGACGCTTCAGGAGGAGGTCAATAAACCAGCATCACAAGACGCCTACGTGTACGCAAAGACAGCAGTCGCCAGCGTCGAACTCCGCCTAGGCGACTTTGACGCCTCTCGCAAAGACCTCGATGCATGCGAGACAGTCCTGGACACCTTCGACAGCGTCGAGAACGTCGTGCACGCCTCCTTCTACCGCACAAACGCCGACTACTATCAAGCCAAGCACGACTTCGCACCCTACTACCGCACCACCCTCCTCTACCTCGCCTGCATCGACCTCGAGACTCTGAACCAGCCCGAGCGCCAACAACTGGCCTACGACCTCTCCGTGGCCGCTTTGGTGAGCGACAGCATCTACAACTTCGGAGAACTGCTCCTGCACCCGATCCTCGACTCCCTCAAAGACACACAAAACAGCTGGCTCCGCGACCTGCTGCTAGCATTCAACCGCGGCGACCTCGGCGCCTACGACATCCTAGCGTCAAACATGAGCAAGAACGCGCTGCTTAAGGAGCACCAGATGTTCCTGTACCAGAAGATCTCGCTGTCGGCGCTCACAGAGACAGTCTTCCGCCGCCCACCACAGGACCGCGCCATGACGTTCGCCACGATATCGCAAGAGACAAAGGTCAGACCGAACGAGATCGAGCACTTGATCATGAAGGCGCTGAGTTTGGGACTGTTGAAGGGGACGATCGATCAGGTCGCCGAGGTGGCGAGGATAACTTGGGTTCAGCCAAAGGTGTTGGACCGTGGTCAGATCTCGGGTATGAGGGACAGGCTCAAGGAATGGGATCAGGGCGTCAACAGACTGGGTCACTGGATCGAGGGCGCTGGTCAGGACGTCTGGGCTGTATGAGCGGGGATACAACGGGGAAGGACAAAACATGTGCATTAGCATGGCGTATACGAGCTTATCGCGCCGTGACATGGCCATGGCCCTAGCCAACAGTAGACGGATAGTAATGCGGCATATCCAAAATCGAGCCCAATCGAACTTTCAAGTCCTACTTGCGTGATGCTGGAACGATATATGAATGCTTCTAATCATGCTTGTAGTGATGTCGATACTGAAACGAGACTGTCTATTTTTACCTCTCACTTCTGTCGCCCTTCTCATTCCTTGATGACTGCAGACATTACTATTCTTTCGATCTTTCCCGACAACGCCGTCCATTTTACGCCCATCCATACCTGGAACGCCTTCGCTAAACCATACTGTTCCCTTTTAGAATCTCCTTCCATGAACGCCCTTGCTAAACGATAATCTCTCGAATGTATCTCCCACTCGCTCTAGAAATCGAGCGCCATACGACCGCGGTATCTATCTTTGTTGACCGGGGTGAACCTCTGGTCTCTACCAATGCGCTGGGGAGGCTGAACCCACTCTTTCTCGAAGAAGCTGAGGTTACCCTTCTCGCTCTTGTCCACGCACCACTCTGGGGGCGTGACAAAACGAGCGTCCCATCCGCGACGTGCAGACTCCGGTCCCTCAACGAAGAACTTGAGGTTCTCGATGACGGGAATCAGGAGGCGTGTGAAGGTCTCATTAAACTTTGGCTCGGGCTTGACGGTCGGCAGAACGGTGGCTCCGGTCTTGGGACGGCCGATGACGCCCGGGTCGCGCGACGAGGTTGCAGCTTCAGCCCTGAGGTCGGCGGAGTTGGCTTGTGCCATGATGTGGTGAAATAAGTCATCGTGGCGCTCGGCTTTGACCTTGCCACTGTGGAACCACTCACTCAACTGCTGATCATGGCGCTCTCCTTTGTTCGTAGTATCATTCAGCTCAGTGAGACCCTGGAAGAAGGGACCTTCGAAGTTTTGTGGTGTAGGTCTGGAGAGCAGGGCTAGGTCTTCGTTGGCCATTGGTGGGAGCTTGACCGTCACGACATCGACAGGGCGTCTGGTCCAGCTGCCTTCTGTCTCGGTGCCCTCGAGCAGTTCGGCCCTGGGACCTGTCGGCTTGTTCAATCCTGGTGGAGCGAAGGCTGCTTTAAAGTTCACTGCTGCGCCTGGCTCTGTGGCCATTGGCACGACAGAGGTATTGACATTCGAGACAGTTGAGTGCTCCTCTGCTTTCTCTGGCAAATGCTCTGGCAACGTCTTCTGGCTTACGAAAGAGCCACGAGCAATGGCAGAGTCTGCAGTCTTCTGCAACATATCCTTGTAGGCGCCGCGGCCAGCCGATGTCATGCGAGAGCTTGCATCGTCTAAGTGACTCTTGTCATACCTGCTTGAATGGTCATAGCTGGATGACTGACTCTCAACGGAGACTGCAGGCATGAAACCAGGTCCGGTGTAGAAGTCACGAGCTGCTTCGAGCTCAGATCTGCGGCTGGTTATGGAGGAGAACAAGCTCGACGGAAAGTAAGTTTCGAAGGGGCATCCTTCCAGCAACATCGGCGAGTCGACCAAGTGTGGCATATACGAACCTCTCCTTTGACGCTCGGCTTGTGTGGGAAAGGAGGTAGAGCGCTCGAGGCCGGCAGAAGCAAGGTTGTTTGGTGCAAAGTCGGGAGTCGAATAAGTCCTTGACTGAGGGCCGCGAGGGCCAGAGCTAGACTGGCTCGCTGGCATGGATCCAAACTTGAGATCTGCAAGACGGGAACGTATGGCAGATGTAGAGCTTGAGTGGTCATTGCGAGAAGCGTAAGGTGATGGGGTTGGCGACTTGTGCAGGTTTTCGTGAGAGGTGATCCTCGTCTTCGTCTTGTTCGAGGTTGTGCCAAAGCTGTTAAGTTTCTCACTTGGGGTGGGGTTCTCTCGCGCGGTAGTATGAGTGAGCTCATTGTAAGACTTGGCGTTTCGTGCTTGGGAGTTTGATAGTGCGGTCTGAATCTCCTTGGGACCAAGTGCATTGCCGGTAACCTGGGCCTCACGCTGCTTGCCTACAAGGCGGAAGTATGCAAGCGTGTTCTGTTGCAATGATTGCGTCTCTGTCTCTCCGACCAAACGCTCGTTGGCCATTTGTCCCTCGGTCTTCTTTCTGATGTTGGAGTACTGACCAATGTTGATCCACTGATAGAGGCTTCCAGACCATTGGTGGGCAGAGACATCGCCGTTGGGATGAATACAGAATTGAACCTGGCCGTTGCTGCCTCCGGTGTTGGCGGTGCAGTAAGATGGAGAGGGCAGTTCATTGCCAAAAACATCATTGATTTCATGCTTGTTGTACGATGCAGCGACGGTTGGAGTGCTCACATCAAGTTGGATCTGGTAAGCATTGAGACCCGACGCGAGTGCCTTGGTGTTGCGAGTGACATATTGCCAATGCTCGTATTCAGGGAATTGGTGCATTCCCAAAGTGTCTTGTGAATGTCTTGATGAAGTGTACGGCTGATAAGCTTGAGCATAGATGTCGTTGTAAAAGGCAGATGAACCTCCTTGGTCGTCAGAGTCGGGGTGCTCATCGCTGGACTCTGTCAAGTCGAATGGCTTCCAGACCTTTGCTCTGCTCCGACTCTTCGCTTTGGACGAGCTGATAGCGGCCAAACCCTGGTCAGTCTGCATGATCCTCTCGTGCTGGCGTCTCAGCTTCTGCTCGGCGATCTTCCTGGCATTGCGTTGATCGCTGAGATCAGGCCAGGCGCTAGATTGGTCTGTGTAAGTTGTGGCCGTGGCGAGGTTGGAGACTTCACCTCGATTGGCAACAGTATAGTTAGAACGATTGTCCATCTGTCTTGCTTTCAAAGAGTTAGCGATGATTCTGTCAATGAGTTGAAACTGTTAGTATATTGCCAGGCAAGGGTTGAAATGCAATTAGTCAGGCAGTCGGTCAGCTTGGTCGGTCAGTCTATTTCTATCCCAAGATCCAAGTTGCCAAAATTACGCGAACATGTGACGGTGACGGTGACGCGAGGAAAGAGCGGTGTAGACACGTTAGGAAACTGCGATATTGGGGTGCGCTCACCAATACACGTGACAGTGAGGCGAAGTGTTTTAGGCAAGTGCGTCTCAGCGTCGTCACACTTGGCAGGGAGGTGAAGTGAAGTGAAGTGAGCTGAGCTGATCCAAGTGCAGTGATATTGAGGAGAAGGGCCGGTGAATGCAGGGAGTTGATGGATGCATAGGCAATTCGATGTTCGAGATGGAAGAGACACAACTAGTATGCGGTAACTTATGGTATAGGGGAGAAGGAAGGTACTGGGTACGCATAAGCAGTATACTTCCTGTACGTTGTTGCAACAACGGCTGCCCACCTCACTCACAGCGACAAGGCAGCTCATGTTACTGATGCCTGAATTGCTGCCTTCTAGCCGCTCATGTCCATATCGATGATATTTTGCAGAATGAGAGCTTCATTGCCTGTGCTTCTGCGACAAGTTTTTCATGGTTGGGCCTCGTCCCTTCCTTTGCTGTTCATCAACACCGTTCTGCGTGTCGCTGGCTATCCCAACGCCGGTTCTACATCGTGCAACACACAGCTTCCATGGAACGTGGAAAAGTGTATGTCAGAATATAAAAGACAAGGAAGATCAATGATGTCGTCGGCAAGATGAGGGGATGCCAAGGCGGTGATGCAGAACCCCGGTCCCCGGAAGTGGTCAAAGTGGCACATCCTCGTCACATTTCGCTTGTATGCTCTATTTCTCCGCTTCTCGCTACAGACGGATCGCTGTATGTTCGAAGAGACGGCTTGAAGGTCGTTCATTGGGTAGCTATTGACTTAGCACTGGTCCAAATGCAGAAGGTAAGCTTGCTTGCTGCATGCTTGTGACACCAAGCGCAAACAGTGACATCTCACGTGGAGATCACATACAGCACTAAGTAGGTACTTACGATCTCCCTGTAGACCTTCTCTAGTCTATACTTGGCACTATGATGACCGACACCTTAATGATGAGATCTTTCCTCTGTGTTTATCTCAACTACTTCTTTGCTACTTTCCAGCAAGATCCGACAGACATGCGCTTGACTTCCTTGCTGCTTGGGTGCAGTGCCGCATCAACCTCGATCGTCTCAGCAACCAACATCTTCGTCGCAAGCTATGCTGGAAACGTCACCACCTTCTCACTCGAGAAATCTGGGTCCGACTATAGTCTGACCAAGAAATTCGCAAATGATGGCTGTGCTCCGAATCCGTCGTGGCTCACCATTGACTATGAGAAGAACCACCTCTTCTGCGTGGAAGAAGGCCTAGAAGCAGATGTCGGTCATTTGACCGAATTCACAATCAATTCTGACGGTAGCCTTGGGCTCAAACCTGGTCGACGTGTTGAGACTCTGGTCGGTCCCGTCTACTCCGTCCTGTATGAATCCAGGTACCACTCTCAGTCTATCGCTCTAGCCCACTACAGTGGCTCAGGTATCAGCGCTTGGGACGTCTCCAACCGTCTCCCTGGTCCCGAGTTCATCACTGAGAAGACTTGGGGTGTGGACCAAGCATCCCACGTCAATCCAGAACGACAAGACGCACCCCACGCCCACCAGGTTGCTGTGGCGCCAGGTGGGCGATCAATCTTCGTTCCTGACCTAGGCAGCGATAAAGTCCGCATCTTCACGGTAGGAAACGACAGACTGGCGAAAGGCAACAACTCCAACGCCTTGGTCGAATCTGCCTACCCTCTGATCACACCACCAGGCTCCGGTCCCCGCCACGTAGCCTTCTACAAGCCCTTCCGAGGAGTCGCAGACACGTTCCTCTTCCTCAACAGCGAACTCGCCAACACTATCTCTAGCTACAACATGGCCCTCCTGCCTGCAACAAGACAGGAGCCCTCGCACTACGAGTTCCAGGAAGTGTACTCTTCGACGTACTTCGGCGCCAACAAGAGCGTGCCAGTCAACTCTACTATCGCAGAAATCGCACTCAGCCCTGACTCGAACTTTGTCGTTGTCTCCGTTCGCGGTGACGGATCGTTCAACATCACCAATCCTGATCCGAAGAACAGTACCTACTTCCCTTCCGATTCGCTCATCACGTACAAGATTCACGTCAATGGAACATTGGATCTCGTGCAGGTGGCGCCAGCGGGTGGATTGCAGCCAAGACATTTCAGTATGAATAGCAGAGGTGACTTGATCGCTGTTGGGCTGCAAGCGGGCGAGGCCATCGTGGTGTTTGAGAGAGATGTGGAAACGGGAATGGTCGGAAAGGAAGTGGCTAGATACAGTGGTCTGGGGCAGGTTACGAACGTGAGATGGGACGAGGAAGTATTCGACGGCACGAACTGGGGAATGTGGTGGTAGTCGGGTTTTTGAATGAATGAATTGAGGTCACACAAGTAGTGAAAGTCTCTGTATGCTACACTCCACATTCATGGTCTCGACCCTGAAGCTTCCACATCAGCTGAGGTTCGCCGATTCTAAATTGAGACCACCTGTACGACCCGGATTTCTGGCGATATTTAAGGTCGGGGCGTTCCTCAAGAGCAGGCCACATGCTCTTTGGCATCATCTCTTTCATCAGAGCAAGCGTCAGAATGTTCCACGAGGATGAGCTCTCCGTATCTAGTCTTTCGATCTGATCAACCAACGCTTTTTCCTAAGACATAGCGGCGGTGGCAGCTGGCGGCGCACTCGCCAACATCTTAGAACCCATCGACGAAGCTAGTTGCTCTCGCTGCATCTTTTCGAACTCCATGCGTTCTCTATCCGCTTTCTTAATCCGCGGCTTTCTGGTCGTGCCAGTGCCTCGTCCTCTTGCACGTCCTCTCGTCGTTTCAGTACCAGGTGTGCCACTCTGGTCGGTGGTTTTGGCTGCAAGTGCAGCGTGTGTGACTCCGCCTCCCCTGCTTCCACGACCACGACCACGTCCTCTTCCACGTGCTGGTGCGGCGCTGCGATGTGTTAGACATGAATATCTGCAATGAGGTCAGGATGACAAACCTGTCGGCCTTGTTCTGGTCCTCGCGTATCAGCGGGCCAGAATAGACAAAAAAGCCATCTTTGGCGACTGCAGCACTTTCCTCCCACGCGAGCTCGGTGTCGTCAATGAAGTCGTCTTCCTTGTCGTACTCTTCTGCCTTCTTGGTGCGAGTCCTCTTAGGCTTCTCGCCGTCAGCGGCTGAGCCAGCCGTGTGGTCGTCCTTCATGCCGCCCATCTCATCGTTGCTGTCGTTGTCAGCGTTGTCGAGGTCGACCGACATGTCATCCCCGGAGCCTTGCTCGAGTCTGTTAGCCGCGGCTGCGACTTGAAGAAGACGGTCGCGGTGTGCGGCGGCTCGCGGGTTCAGTGCGTCTGCACCATATTTGCGGAGGATCTCTTGTGCCATGTTGATCGTGTTGCCGCCTGCGGGGTCGAGCTTGATGTGGATATCGATGTCTACACCATGACGTAGTGCTTTGTCGTCCGGACTGCCTGAAGCGCCGAAAAGATCACTACTCGACAGCAAACCACTACCAGTGGCTTTCGGAGCTGCACGCTTTGCAGGCGGTGAGTGACGCTGAGCTTTTGGTGTCGCCGTTGAAGAGCTAGGCTTCGAATCCATTTGTGGCCCAGGCGTGACCACTTCCGATGCACTCTTGTGAATGATCGATGGAGGTGGAACAGGTTTCACTATTTCGGGATGAAGACTTGAGGCGACGGCTGCCGAGACCGGTTTAGCAGCTGGTGAAGAGAACGGTTGACGCATAGATGGAGATTGAATCTCTGTAGGTTGTGACATAGTAATTGATTGAACCTCCTTGGGCTTAAGCGCCGTGACTGAAGCCTTGGACGGCACCGATGGCGAGTAGGGATCTCTCGACTTGGGTGTAGTACTTGTGACTTTCGAAGGTATAGAAGTTGAAAGCACTTCTTTGGGCTTTAGCGGTGGGGCGGAACTCTTAGGCGGCATCGGTGGGTTGATGAGACTCGCGACCGAAGACGCAGGCGGGGGTCTTGAGAGATTCGGCGAACTGGTTTGCGATGAGGCACGGCTAGGCGCTGGATCCTCGATCAACATGCCCCTGATAGGGTCGAATCGTTGACCGCTACTAGCTGGTCTTGAAGCCAGCGGCGATGGCGCAGGAGCGAGGTGCTCGGTCTTGATAGGATTCGATGTGCTCTGCTGCAACGAAGGTGTGGTCTTGGGCGACTGGTAACCACTGACCATGTCTCTTATTGTAGGTTGACGTGACTGTATTGCTGCCGTATTATTACTTGTTGGCACAGTAGTGTCGGCGGAGATCTTTTGTTTTTTGTTCGCTGCAGTCGTGCCATCTGGATTCGAAGCACGTGGCTTACGCGGCTTCTTGATTTTATCTTCATTCTTTAATTTACCATCTGGGTCTGGTTCTTTGCGTTTGCGCGGCTTCTTGACCTTTTCGGAAGTGCTTGGCGTTGTGGTTGTGGTATTCTTGGCAGAAAGTGCACCTCCGGGGATGGTGGAATTCTGATTTGTTACACCTTCAGCATTGCGCATGAACGAAGGCTGGGCGACGGCGATTGTGTCGGCAAAGCCGCGTTGACTGTTGGCGTGGGGTGATGGGACGGGAGACAGCGAAGAGTCGGAGCTATCCCTCCTGCCAGTGGGCTCCATCTCGATGAAACACCAACAAGGATGTTGAGGTCGGAAGAATTGTGCACTGCTCTTTTACAATAACATAAGATGCAGAATAAATTTTGGAACGATTATTCGTGAATGAAATCGATCCTCCAGAACAGCGTGAGACGTGATATGTTGAATGATGGTGGTTGGGCCTCTGTTTGGCGGGCGAGGTCTGGAGCCAGAAATTGCAACACCACTCCTCCTCCGTCGCAATCTGTATAGAACAGCTGCACCTTTCTGACGAGAGTCGTTGATAAGTACGAGGTCCAAGAAGGCTGATCAATATGCGTTCCAGATAAAGCAAGTCCACTTGCCGAATGACTTGATCAGGTCGATGGAAGATCCAGAATGGCGATGATGATTGTACTGCGAATATGTCGTAGTATGGACAAATAGAAGAGGAAAAAGAGAGCACAATAAAGGTGACAAGAAGTGGGTGATTACTGTCTTATGACAGATTACAGCTTGTGACCAACAGAGAGCGGAAAGCAGAAGAAGCAGCAGCCAGCTAACAGCCAGAACGAGCCATACAGAGACACGCACAGGCACTCAAGCACCAGGCCAGGAAGGTACAGGCAGGCAACAAGCAAGACACGAGACAGAACGGACGAACCCCTCCGGCCAGCAGAACACCTCAGCGAAGCTTCACGATTCACTCCCGTAGGATTGAGCACAAGAGACTGATGACTGACCGACCGACCGCTGCTAGTAATCCGGTAGGCTGATCGGAATAGGGAGTCCAGTAGTATTGGCACTGCACGAGGGAAGGGCACCCGCGGCAAAAGTATCAGGTGGGTACGTAACGAGCAAGATATGGATGTGACCGACAGACCGACAGACCGACCATCCTTTGCGGGATCGGGCAGTTTTGCATTAGTTAATAAATTGGTCGAACACGCGGTTCGCCTGGACTGGGATGTGTGGACGTGCTCTGCTGGTGCGGTCGCCTCGATGCACGCCATAATAAGGTATCTCCCCACATTTCGGAGCTTTATTGATTGGCGCTCCAAAAACGTGCCTGTGCCTGTTCTGGACTGTCTGGCATGACATCTATATCAAAAACAGTTTAGAGATCCAGAAGCTCTGCCATGTATGCCGGACAAGCCATAACTCATACGATACCAAGGTACACATAATAGTAATTGCTTTCGCTCAGCGATATTGAAAGGACGAGAAAGGTGTCAACATGTGGTCGATCACAAGCGTTAGCTCGTTGGGTATATGAGGCGGCTCTTGTCAGGCACAGAATCGTACGGATGAGACAGGCAGTGCAACTTATGCAGACCATGAATAACGGATTGTAGTTGTACATGAGACGCAGGAGAGACACTCGCGTGCTGTGTATAAGAAGTCCTGTCACGCACGTTTAAATTTCACATCGTGCTCGGCGGATCTCACCGGACGATCTCAGGGATCAACGCTAGCACGCTTCTACCCGTCAGCCACAAAAGCTTATCTGACAAGCTGCAGCTAGGCACGTCCATCAACTCAATTATTTTTGGCATCGCAGAACTTGATATTCCCATCTGACTGCCATGACATTTCAAGGGGAGAGGTTTCACATAGACCTTGACGACGACCAAGATGTACCATCCAACATACCGAAACAAGCACCTCCCCTGAACCTGCTCAACTTTGTCCAAGATGTGCAGGAACGCCAGCCGTCCGCGCCTACAGAACCAAAACCGCCAGCTTCTCGAAATACCGCTTCAGGTTTCCCTTCGCATCGCAAAAGAGTGACTCAATCGAGGTTCAAGCAGAACAGGCAAGGTGTTCCTGATGCGGCAGATGCGCCGCCAGCTCCCGCTACCAATAATGCACCCACGAGTTATTATGCGACACCGCCGGCAAAGAACGAGGACGATTTCATGTCGACGGAAAAGAGACGCATAGACGAGGAGAATCGGAGTAGAATGGCAAATATGTCGCCACAAGAAATTGAGGAGGAACGTCGTGAGCTCATGGAGAGCCTCAGTCCCGCCATGATACAGCGTCTTCTACAAAAGGCCAACATCGACGACGAGCAGCCTCAAGATTTTCCGGGACTGGACAAGGAAGGCGCAACACCCAGCACGAAGCCGGCCAAATCTACAAAAAGAGTCGCGTTTGCAGACGAGCCAGAGGTAGCTGCAGGACCAGCTCAGGCGACTGCTCAGAGCGGTGCTGAGCTCGCTGCTGATACACAAAGGCGGCTTGGTCATGATGATGATCACGATAATGACGAGGAGCCGGCGCCTGTACCAGAAGGCCTATCCCAAGGATCCGTCCACTTCCCTCGTCCGCCACAGCCGCCGGAGTTGGACCCATCGTCTCCCTCCTTCCTGACGGACCTCCATGAGAAATACTTTCCTTCCTTACCCGCCGAACCAGAAAAGCTAGAATGGATGACCCCTTTACCCGATCAGAGCGCTTACTCTTCGACACAAGCGGGTCTCAATGCCAACGAAATCCGGTTCAACTTCAATGGAGCGCTCATAACGCCCAATGAGGCCGCCCAAATCCCAGTTTCGGCTGGGCTACACCACCATGGCGATGCACCTGATGCAGCTGGCTATACCATTCCCGAACTAGCGATGCTCGCAAGATCGACTGTTCCGTCACAACGCTGCATCGCATTCCGCACACTTGGCCGGATCCTGTTCAAGCTTGGAAAAGGCGAGTTCGGCGATCCCGGCGACGGCACGCAGGGCACAGTAGGGTCGGAGGACACTTTAGCCGCGCTTGCCAGAGGACTGTGGACACAGATCGAGAAAGACGGCGTGCTGGAGCTGTGTATAGCTGAGAGTGAGGGCAAAGGTATCGCTGGTGGTAGGCATCAGAGCGCTATAGCATATGCTACCGAAGCCGTCTGGCTTTGGCAAAGAGGCGGCGGAAGAAGGATGAAAGCCCAATAATGAATCACGAGATATGTATATATGCAATCAACGATCTTACCGTGCATATCATCCTTTATGAATTATTTTCTGGTGATTTCGTTTCCCCTCGAATCATCCTAAATTGCTGAATTTCAGGCAGGCCGATCACGTCAGCCAAAATATTTCGACGCTGGAGCTCCTCCACCACCAAAAAGCACCATATCGCGAAGTGGTTTGCGAGTCGTGTTTTTTGACCTCAATCGTTGCAAGATACCCCGTAATCGACTACTGAGAATCAATCAACATGGCCGCCGCCGGAGCAATCGACCAAGAGGGCTACTCGCAGGCATCGAAGGACATTTTCTCGGGTGCCATGGGAGGTATCGCACAGGTATTGATCGGTGAGTCTTCCTGTTTCTTTATACCAGCAAGTCGTCGTCGAAGCAATTGCTGTTCTGACATGCAGACGTGTTTCAAACTCTTCGAATCGGTGCAGAGGTCTGCCCGTGCAAAAACATGCCCGAATTTAAATACGCACGGCACGAGAAGACATTACTTTTCGACATATGAATCAATTCGAAGAACACAAGCTAACTTTTCTAGGTCAACCTTTTGGTAAGTCGATCCGAGCTTGACTCAATTCCTCACTAACCCCATAGATATTGTCAAGGTCCGTCTGCAAACGACGACGAATTACTCCGGAGCCCTCGACTGCGCATCGCAGGTCCTCAAGAATGAAGGCGCCTCAGCATTCTACAAGGGCACCCTTACGCCGCTCATCGGTATCGGTGCTTGTGTCTCAGTGCAATTCGCTGCATACAACTACGCGCGCCGCGCCTTTGAGCGCTCCAACGCCGCCGCCTCGTCGATGCCGAATCTGACCGCTCAGCCACTATCTTACGGCCAATACTTCATGGCCGGCGCGTTCGCTGGTCTCTCTAACACGGTCCTCTCCTCGCCAATCGAGCACATCCGTATTCGCCTACAGACCCAGCCTCACGGCGCGAACCGTCTCTACAGCGGACCAATCGACTGCGTACGCAAGCTCACGGCGCACCAAGGCCTCCTCGGCGGCGTTTACAGGGGTACAGCAGTGACCTTCATGCGTGAAGCTACGGCATACGGCTCCTGGTTCATGTCCTTCGAGTACATGATGAACGCCGACGCAAAGCGCAACAACGTCGATCGCAAGTCGATCCCGACGTGGAAGATCGCCATGTACGGTGGTCTAGCCGGTGAAGTCCTCTGGTTGTCGAGTTATCCATTCGATGTCATCAAGTCGAAGATGCAGTCTGATGGCTTCGGCGACAAGATGAGGTACAAGAGTATGCGAGATACGTTTGCGCAGACGTACAGGGGCGAAGGCCTGAGGGGCTTCTTCAAGGGTATTGGACCAACACTGTTGAGGGCTGCACCTGTGTCTGCTGGTACTTTTGTTACGTGAGTATTGTGTTGACGAGCTGTGGATGGCTACTGATGTTCTATAGGGTTGAGTTGGTCATGAAGCTCATATCGTAGATGAGTTTTGACATGGATCATCATGCTTAACATGGATCATCATGCAATGTAAAGACAGCAATATAGCAGCATAGCATCGGCGCAGATTGCAACAGTCGACTAGAAACGTACAAGGTCATGCACAATGTTTGACTGCTTTAGGAGCCTTCGTCATGTGTACAGTTTAAGAGTGTTTCTCTATTTGTCCAGAGTTACCGAATGCTTCGCATGCTTCGATTCACGCTTCTTTCCCTTCGTATTCTTCTTCCTGGGCTGCTCCTGCTCGATTTCATTAAGATCTGCTTCCGTCTCGACATGGCCCCCCTAGTAGCCCTCCTTGCCCCACTTGTTGTACTTGTCATGCAGATCCTATGTCTGTCAATGTTTGGCTCTCATATCGCATAAGTCGTGAACATACCCTTGGCAGGTTGACGTTTGGAACGATGACCTCGTTCAACGCACTTGGTGCGTTCTTCCTCTCCTTGGAGGTGTCTCCGCCTGGGTGGTATTGGTAGGCGGCGTCTCCACCAGTCTTCCATGGCTCGGTGCCGTGGATCTTGGCGACCGGGTTCTCAGAAGAAGAAGAGGTTGGATTACGGGAGAAATGCCATCCGGCGAGACCGAAGGCGCCAGACATGATTGCGAGAAGAATCTACATTATCGAGTCAGCCTCGGCTTTGTTACATCCATCGTCGTGTGGTTCCTGAGCCATTGGTTTCGGGGCTTGTTCCTCTTCCTCCTGCTCTTCTAACCCCATGAAGTGTTCCGACGTACGTAAAGCTCAGGATCCTTGCGAGCGCCTCTCTGGAGCGACTTCTTGCCGGCCTCTCTGTCCTCGGTGATAGCGGCTGCTGAGTCCTTGATGGTTGCGCCAGTTGCGCGGAGCGGGCGAGTGGCCCGGAAAGCGGCCCTTGGAATGATTGAAGACATGGCTATTTGTTGTAGGTTACTGTGTTGGAGGTAGAGAGGTGTGTGATTGAACAATGGCGTACTGGAAGCTTTCTGCGTTCATGGTATGCCAGACCTGACGTTCGAGTGCCAAGACCAGCAGCTCGCCAAAGCCGGAGTTCTCCGTCAACCCGATTCGGAACACTTCAAGTCAGAACCGGAAGCACCACGCGCTTGGCGTATCATGGCGCATCATAGTTAAATTAATCACCACATCCCCATCTATAGGTAATCTGCTGCATCCCCGTTGTGTAACGTTCGCGAATGCGTGGTTGATAACATTGAAAGTTCGATGTGACTGCAGATCTATACGCGACAATCTTTAGTGGACTTGCGACACACTTTGAGCATCTTGCGACACTTCACGGACGAGGATATGCATCGGAGCATCATTGCGGGCAGGCCGGATCAAACTCAAACCCAAAGGTCACAGCTAATCGGGAGACGACCTGGACAATGACCACTTTGTCGCCAAACCTCGATGGGAGGGATGGCACATTCTATGACGACCATTCTATTGGAGAGGACGATGCAAAAAGACTTGGGTCGAATATGAGCGAACAACTTCCCATACAGGGAGCCACTGGCCCTGCCGGAGAGCCCGGTCTGCCACCTTCTCGTCCGTCGTCGTCGTCAATCGTCGCGAACCCACAGCGTTCAAGTATTGGGCCTCCACGCAGACCGCCAACAGCAACGAGAGGAAGCTGGAACGATTCAACCCGGCCGAATACTTCTTCAAGTCGGAATTATGTCTCAAACCTCACCTCCGCGGCTTTCTTCAGACCGAGCAGTTCACGTAAAATGCGAGAAGAAGCGCAGCAGCAAGTCTCTTCACCTTTGGCACAAGACCCAGAACCGACGACACCAAGAAAGAGCACCGAGACATCGCGCAGTAGGAGGCACAGGCATCGCTATAGCAATGCTTCGGTAGTGACGATCGAGGGCACTCCGCGACCACTGGTTGACGCTGATGCACCACCCGTGCCACCATCTTCACATGGTGAAGACCCAAGGAACAGGGCTTTGAGGGGTCAGGAAAGCAGCACACCGTTGCGCGGCCAAGAACCCTTGAACATCGATGTTAGAACACCCTCCGGACTCAAACCTGACAAGTCTCCTTTGACACCAAGGTCGTTTAGACACTCACTCGGCGCTCTGAGCAGTCGGAATGGAGAACGGAAGCCAAATGGCCATAGGAGGCTCGATTCCGGTCCACCCACACCGATGGTAGAGAAGGAGCAAGCAGTGTCGTATGATCCTCCGTCAGACCTCGGACGAAACTATGAATACTACAACGGCAATGCAGTTTTCCTTCTGAAAGGCAGACTGCTGAATGCCCGCCAAAGGCCGCTGAATGCGGTGACTGGATTCCTGGCTGTCTTGCCCGCAGCACTTTTCTTTGCCTTTTCTGCGCCCTTTTTATGGCACCATGTGTCACCAGCGATACCCATACTATTTGCTTATGTCTTCTGGGTCTGTATCTCAGCATACGCCCACGCCTCGTTTTCTGATCCAGGAATTCTTCCTCGAAATCTTCATCCTCACCCTCCAACGTCCGCCGACGCAGATCCTCTGGCGGTAGGTCCATCAACTTCTGACTGGGTCACTGTCCGTTCTTTCGGGCCCGCAGCTACTGGGAGCACAAATACTGCCATGGAGGTACCGACCAAGTATTGCAAGTCTTGCAATATCTGGCGTCCTCCGCGTGCACACCATTGCCGTATTTGCGATGCCTGCATTGAAACTCAGGACCACCACTGTGTCTGGCTGAACAACTGCGTCGGTAGGCGTAACTACAGGCAGTTCTTCACCTTCGTCGCTACCGGAACAATCCTCGCACTCTTCCTACTGGCAGCTTCGCTCGCCCATATACTTGTCTGGATGAACCAAAACAACTCCTCGTTTGGTGGTGCCATCAGCCATGATTGGTCTCTGATGGGCGCCATGGCCATGTTCATCTATTCAATACTCGTATTTCCCTACCCGGCAGCCTTGTGTGGCTACCACGTCTTCCTCATGGCGCGTGGCGAGTCGACCAGGGAATATCTCAATTCGCACAAGTTCCTGCCCAAGGATCGCCACCGTCCATTTAGCCAGAACAACGTCTTCAGGAATTTCATCACGATCCTCGGGCGACCAGAACCTCCGACATATATGCGTTTCAAGAGCACCTACCATGAAGGTGACCAGAGGATGGGTGCCGAACAGAAGCGATCCAGGAAGAACCGACACGGTCAGTCTGACGATCTGGAAAAGGGTGCGCTGGAGATGAAAGAGATGAATGGTCAGAACCATGCAGGGTTCGAGGCCCCGAAAAGTCGACTACCCCTGAACAACAGCTCTCGCGCCGGTGTTAGATCTCCTTCAGACAAGGCATGAGAGCTTTCCGCACGATTTCGCTTCTTTGCATTACTATTCTGCGCAGCCAATTTCCAAACATACCCTCTGGCGATTTTGTACTTTTGACGAGCGAGGAGTTGGAGAAGGTGGACTAGGACACATACCATATCTTCTAATGTACTCTATTACGTATTATAGTCTCGAACTACAAGCGTTTCCACTCTCAACAAGCTGCTTGCTCGATCATCAGCCAACTGACATACCCTTGTATCGTTGCTTGGTGATATTGGAATGCTGACCACACAATCTGGTGGGGACGTGCATGCAGCGAGGGGGTGGCCGGCGGTTGCATCAATCTCCGCGTTCCTTGAGTGTCACCACAGTTGGCTTTCACCACCAAACGGCGTCACGAACGTCCCGCTCGCCATCAATCATAAGAACTCCTGATTATAGTCGAATGGTTCCTTTTGTCATCTACCAAGGGCGTTGCTACTGAGACCGATTAAGAGAGTTTCGTCATCGAGCTTGTGTCGTGGTTGGGCAATGCTATAACATCAGTCGGCTGCACCCACTTAGCGCGTCGTGTCGAAGCGCGCCTTGCAATTCATTCAACACCGCCTTTTCTTCTACATTCCTTCCCTAGTTTTTGTTTGCAGACTACGACTGACCGTCATGGCGAACAGGAAGAGTCTGACGCGTTCTTCGTCAGAGATTTCCTCAGCCGCCTCCTCTATCCTTTCATGCATCATGGTTGCTGGCGCCGGGGGAGCGCGTATGGACTCAATGTCGCAGCAAGAGGCACCCCAATCTACCCCGGCGACGAGTGTCACAGACGGCGGTAGGGACGATACATCATCGGTGAAGCAAGAACCTTCTGCTACGGTCACGGCCACCGCGTCTCCAGCAGGTGCCAACACGAAGTCGACGCGTCGCTCCGTTAGAGTAAGGTCCTCGGTCGAATCCTGCGACCTGAGTACGGTCTCGAATCTCAAGCATGGCAAGACATCCAACGGCAAAGACATTCGCGACTTCTCTGGAGCTACCCTAGTCAATGATCCAGAAGAGGATCCCTCGGAGACCCCTGAACGCCGCAGAAAGCTGGAAGGGGAAATGTCCAAGGCTCTGGACCTTGAGTGGGAAGTCACAGATCTGGCCGCACCAAGCTCGTCTGCAGGTCCATCGACAAAGCAGAGCAAAGGCAAGACTTCAACCTTGGGCAGAATTGCAAGTAAGCTGAAGAGCACACTGGGCAAAAGAGGACGCGATGCTACAGAACCCACACAAGACAAACCAAGGCAGACGGACAGGAGGCAGAGCGGACGTGTTCGGTCCCAGGAGCAAGAACGAGCCGACTCCAAAGCTCGCATAATCGATGGAAGCGATTCTGATGAGGAGAGTAAAGAGCCGGCATCGAAAAAGGCCAAGATGGACAGTGATCTCTCGAAGATGGTAGGAGCAGCAAGCACAAACATCGCCGGTATCACCAGAGGCAAGAAGAAGTACATATCTGCTGGTCTCTATCTTGGTTTCACCCCCAACTGGGAATCGACCGCCGAGCTGTCGACGCAGAAGAGGAAGCCGAAGAAAGGTGCCGAGCCAACACAAACCAGGAGGCATCTGCCATACATGATGGGCTACAAGACCGAGCTCAACAACGTCGACTTCAAGATTCCTTACGACATCTTTGCGCCGCTGAAAAAGAAGGAGAATCCCAAGGAGTGGAAGAGACTGAACAGGAATGTCTTCATCGGAGATGCAAAGGAAGAGTGGAGGATTACAAAGCCAAAAGAGTACAGCACGTGTCTCTGCAGTGCGCCCGAACCGGGTGAGGAAGGATGCGGCGAGGACTGTCTCAACCGCACCATGTTCTACGAATGCGACGACAACAACTGCAACCTGCCAGCCAAATCTTGTTCCAACCGGGCCTTTGGTGAGCTGATGAAACGCACCAAGGAAGGAAACGAGTACGATATTGGAGTCGAGATCGTCCATACAAACGACCGCGGACATGGCATTCGTGCCAACAGAATTTTTGGCCCAGGTCAAATTATCATGGAGTACTGCGGAGAGGTCATCACTCAGGAAGAGTCTGATCGTCGTATGAATGAGGTCTACAAAGACAAGAACGTGAGTGCCGATAAGCATACGTGATAAGAAGCGACCTCTAACTTGATAATAGTGCTACTATCTCATGGAATTCGACCAAGGCATGATCATCGACGCCACAAAAGGTAACATCGCGAGGTTCGTGAACCACTCTTGCGATCCAAACTGCACAATGGAGAAGCGGATCGTCCGCGGCGAGCCCAAGATGGCCTTGTTCGCAGGTCCTCGAGGCATCATGACCGGCGAAGAGCTGACCTATGATTACAACTTTGAGTACGTCATGACCTCTTCATCCACATTCCATATCCTGGAATGCTAACCAACATTTTACAGCAACTTTAGCAAGACCTCCGTCCTCGACTGCCGCTGCGGCAGCGCACGTTGTCGCGGCAAGCTCGACCGTCGTGACGCAAAGAAAGAGAAAGAAATCAGCCTCATCGCCGCCGCAAAGCGCAAAGCTGACGATCTCATCTCGACCCTCACTTCCTCCTTCGATCCCCCAGAACCGAAACGAGTCTGCCTGGGCGAGAAACGTAAGACATTCCGCGCTAAAGGCTGGGCCTACCTTAGCGCCGAGATGGAGCTCAAGCGAATCGAGGAAGACGCACTGGAATACGGCAAGACGCTCGACGAGGACATGCTTATTGACCTTCGTGCTCGCGCCGAGGCAGAGAAGAGGGCCCGCCGTGGCGTCAAGACCGAGGAGGCAAAACCCCTTACCGAGCGCGAAAAGCGCAGACAAAGCCGCGCCTCACTGCCTGCGCCCGGCACCGCCTCGACCGAGGAGCGCAGCACGAGACGCAAGAGCGTACTCTCTCGCACACTTGACCGCATGGACCTCGGCAAGTCATCTTCGATGCGCTCGCTCGGCGCTTCCGACACCATCGCAGTCGCCGGTGCCTCGGAACCCAAAGAAGAGAAGAGAAAATCGGGACTTTTTAGGCAATCGACCCTTTCCTTTCCTTCGCTGTCGAACAAATCGACTTCTGCTCTGACGTCCTCCTCGTCGTTGCCAGCTGATCCCTCGGACGAGACAGAGGAGAGCCAAATCCTGCTGTCCGAAGCTGGCGACAAGAAGGATGCAAAGAGCGGGTTGAGGAGAAGCCTCAGTTCCTCGAGCAAGAAATTGTTGGGCAGTGTCAGGGGTAGCGTCAGGAAAGGTACCAAGGGCAAGGAGAACGAGGTTATTAGGGAAAGAGAGGGGAGTATGATCATTGTTGGTAGTAACTGAGCGACGGCTGTGGTTGCATAATGGTGAATGGTATTCTGGTGTTTTGGGTATGCATATGCATTCGCATTGATGAAAGGAACACACGCATTGGGATTAAGAGGTGTTCGGTTTGTTTGAGATCTGGGTATAGAGGCTTTCGTAGCTGAGAACAATATTTATCTTGGGCAAGAGCTTCTGAGCCGGCTTACATGTTCAACTCCCGCCCGTCTGAGGCCACTACGTACGGTTGCGATACCTGCCTGATATCGATGACTCGTCTACCATCACGCTGTGATCTGGTTGAATCTGTCCGGTACCATGACGGAGTATGCATGGAAGGTTTGAGTTTGATCAACTTGCTCATGCCCGCGTCTGAGGTCGTTTCTCTAGCCGATACCACGCATGCTATCTATACATCGCAGCTCCATCACGATTCCGTGATGACTCCACCCCTCATACCTCCACAAAATCATTATAGACATGGAGGACGCTGGGAACGACTCCGTGAATGGACCCCATCAGCCCGTAGTATACAGAATCCGATTACGCAGTCCTGACTTCACCGAAACCCATTCCTTCCTTGGGGAAGTGGCCGACATCTGCATACAAGAAGAAGTACAACTGGTACTTCTGCCTGGATTTGGTTTCTCTGGCGCTCGACTCGAAGAGTGCCGTAGCCAAGTGAGTAACGTCTCTGGTCTGCTGGATGAATCGTCGATCGAATTAACAGACACAAGTACCTGTGGAATCGAGCGGTACCACCTCAGTTTGAAGTTTGCCTCGAGGCTGCACAGATGGAGCGATTCATACGCCGAATAGAGAGCCTGCCCTATGTCGTTCGGGTTGAGCTGCAGTATCCGGGCTTACCAACCTGTTGGTGCTAGGCTGTGGAAGCATCTATTTGGCCATCTTCAGGCGGCTTTCAGGATCGTCAAGCTCGGACGGCTCGACATACATCTCATGCCTTGTGTTTGAGTTGTCCAATTCTTGCACCGCGATGTTGCCTTTCGATTGCGATGTCCCATACATGAACGGCATGTCCTTCGTGTCGACATGCTCATGCAGACGTTTCGAAGAGCCTCTTTTCCGACGTAGATAGAATAAGCCGAGCCCACAAAGTATCAAGAGCACGCCTACAGCCACTCCTACACCTATGCCGGCGCTTGAGCCTGCATCAAGCGCTGGTGAGTGGATGGGGGCTACTGTAGAGGTTTGGCGTGAGCCAGTAACGGTGGCCGATGTGCTGATGGAGGAAGCAACAGAGGCAGAGGTGGAAGAAGCAACAGAAGAGCTGGAAGCGGAAGCGGAAGCCTGAAGAGCGGTGTAGTACTTTGCAACATAGGCAAGATCGACGCTACTAGAGACGAGTGGCTGAGTGCTAACATCGAGGAGGGAGTAAAGGTAGCAAGTTTCGCCAGCGTAGGTGAAGGCCTCACAATTGGTGTTGTCGCAAAGGGCGAAGCAGCCCTGGAAGCTGGTGCTGTCGGTAGCATAGAAGTCACTAGCTTGGAGATCGTGACCACAGTCTAGGACAAAGCTGGTACCGGAAGCGTCAGTGTAATTCTTGCTAATGCTGGCCAATTGAGCGCAAGTCCGGTTGGTGGAGACAACACCGCTGTTGGATCCAGGAGTGGCAGTTGATGTGGTGCTCGCAGATAGTATAGACGTGCTGGTGGGAGTTGGGGTGATACTCGCAGTTAGGATAGGCGACATTAAAATTAAAGACATCGTGTTACCAAAACCGAGAAGGTATACTAGTAGAATACAGCCATGAGGGAGGAGCGGGGAGACTTGTAAGACTTGTACTGGATGAACAAGCCACTTACAGAATGCCTGCTTGAGACTAATGATTGGGTACTGATAATGGGCCGCAGTCCTGCGCAATCATGGCGCATGATCGTCTCTCGGCTGAGCCTGACATGGCAGCAGCGGTACAGCTTTCGTCTAAATAGATTGTGTCGGTAGCAGGTGTTAACTTGTTACTGTATCTGGTCACAGAACTGCATGTCGCATGCAGTAGACCGTTTGTTTCTACCATCTCGATACCATTCCCTGAGACCTTCGACGACGAATGTAGCTCAGAGCCGTCGGTCCTCGAGAAGACTCCCGGCTCAAGACTTGAGTGCCCGAATTTCCATGGGTTCTGCATCCTGGGTAATTGGTCAGAAGGTATAGCGCTTGCCTGCCGGTGCAGCTGGACCATCCACATCATGCAGCGGGTATCGAGGTAAGGCGTCCAACGAGGCTGAAATTGGCGTCGCTCGATGCAGTTCTCGGCTCAGCTTGTGCCGTCGCTGCAACCGCTCCTCAACTTCTACGTTTGCATCTGCATGTGCAGGATAACCTGAGATGGGTAGACGCGAGATAATGGGATGCAGGAGGTGATTATTGGTGAGGAGCTATGATGCTGGCGATGGTCGTCGCTGCTGACTCAGGCGGGGCCCCGGCCCGCAATGGTCTGACCTCCGCCGATCGTCTTGTTGGCGATTGCAGATGAGTAGCTTATGAAGGTTTCCCGTATCTGTGATCAAGATCTGTTCAACATATTATGATGGTGGTGAAGAAGTAATACACGCCTATCCGGAATGTCTGAACAGGTTCTGTACGTTCAACAATAAACTTGTATAATTATTTTCTAGGCATTCTGAGAGAAGCGAACAAAGCAGGTAATTCTACCTCTAGCGAGGGATACCCTCACCGACATGCGTTTGCGCAGAGTTGTTCTGGATGTTGTTGTTCTTCTCCCACGCAGCAGGCTTGGTGAATTGAGGGTCCTTCCATGGACCAGCGTCGGAGAACTCGCAGCCGCCCTGGCACTGGCACGTACCACCAAAGTGCTTTGGCAGGTTCTCAGCAGGTATTTGCGCGAGCAGCTCCTTCTGGTACGAGCCGCCGAGGACGTGGATCTTGGAGACGGTGACGGGGTCAAGGAACTTCTTGATGACGCTGAAGACGCCGCTGAAGCCCCATGGTGCGTTGATGAGGTACAGCTTGCCGAGACGCTCTGGGTAGTAGTTCTGCGAAACACCGGACGCCTTTCCGACATAGCCGTAGACGGACGAGACGTTGGTCAAACCGACGCCCTTAAGGTCCATGATTGTGCAGCAAGTCTCGAGGAGGTGGCCAGATTTGCGCGAGCAGGCGGGCAGACGTGGGTCCGAGACCTTCTCGTACTCAACGACGAGGTTCTCGAGCATGCGCTGTTCCGAGGTGATCTTGTACATGGCGTTCAAATCAATCTTGCCAAGCTGCTCGATGTAGAGAGGACGTCCATCCTGGAGATCATGGTCAGCATTTGTATCTTCTCTTCACCGTCGAATTCCGGCCTCTGTATGCGCGAACCTTGTCTGTTTTGTGGTAGTATTGTGGGTAGTATTTGAAGACCTGTGATTTCTCCTTGTAGTCAAAGGTTGGAACGAGCTTGTCGACTCCACCGCCAAACTCCTTTCTCCATTTCTCGCAGTCGACGAACCTGATAGGTGTGTTAGTACTGTCAAGACTCATAGTTGTCCATAGGCATTGCGCTATCGCGTCGAACGTACATTTGCTTGGCGAGGTTGGTGTCAAACTTGCGAGCTCTGAGGAATCTGAGCTACAAGACAATGTTAGTTATGTTTGTGATCGGTGTTGTGATTGTATCTTGTCGTACCAGTGTCAGGGTGTCAAGTCTGTCGGTGTAGCCAGCCTGCTCCAGCATGGTCCTCAGTTGATGAACGTGAGCATCTTGCTCTGGAGTGGTGTGTCCTGGGTGTCCCGACTGGTTGTTGGCAGAGATGGTAGGGAAGTCGTAGTGGTCGTACTTCGGGTCTTGCTTGATTCCGCCCGACATGATGAATGACTATTCGCTGTGTACAGTTGAGTGATGAAGTCAAGAGGAAGGTCTGAGTGATATTAGGTGTGAAGATGTGGTGACAATGGGCGAGTATTTACAATGGAGAAGGTCGAACGTTGTTGGCGGGGTGGATTGTGTTGTCGGTCAGTGACTTGACGTCTCGCTGGAACTTTTGCTGCCACGGTCACCATTGACTGACTCCGCCCGCTTCGCTGCAGGTAGGACCCTGCGCGGGAGTATCCGTGTTATGACGAAACGTGCTTGGTACTTTCCTCCACTGAGTCATGCACATGTTCACATCACTGGCTGTGTTTCCGCGACTGCTGACCAAGTTACACATTCACAATCAGTAAACGAGAGACAACCATTGTAAAGAATAGAAACCATCATCAGTGCTGGATTGTACGTCTACCTATGCTACCACGTGTTCATTGGTGCCTTGCCTTTACCCTTGTCGTTGCCAAATGAGGAGGGAGGTCCAATCGGGCCAGGACTCCTCGTTTGACCACTAGGCCGACCAGTCGTGTCTTCATAGCTACCGTTACTACCGGAACTGTCGTCGCTCTTCTTGCGTTCCTCGTACCCGTTCGTCGAAGGAACATCGAGATCGTCAGTGAAACCACTGTAACCCGAAAGCATGGAGCTGCTGCGTTGTCGCCCTCCCCATGCTGGAGCTGAAGAGCCGTGCCCTTGTGGCATTCCAAACATGGAGAAACTGAGTCCTCGGTTGGTCTGATGAGACTGAGGGCCATTAGTTCCAGGAAGGTCACCTTCGGGCGTGGGTGGACGAGAGATTGACGCTTGCTGGCGCTGAAGCTGAGTGTTGAGTAGGTCGGCCTCCTGAAAAAACTCGTTGGCGCGTATGTTGAGATTCTCCGCTTCTAATCGAGTGTGCCTAACCCAGTAGTTGGCTTGCTCCTCGAGTCGCGTTCGCTCCTCTCTAGTGTGCGCCCTTTCCTGTTCTCTGCGTTGGCGGTTGCTCTGGTCGGCATGCTGCTCCGAGACGAGCCTCTCAAACTGTTCGTTAAGCTTGGTAAGGCGAGCAGTCTGACGATCGTGCTTCTGACCAGCGCTTGCGAGCTCGGCGTGAAGGGAAGATATTTTCTTGTTAGCTTCTGCCTTTGCCTGTTCGAGCTCTGCCAGAGCGGCTGCTCGAGCATCGCGCGCAGAATCCCATTCCTGCTTTCTCGAGTTTGCTTCGGCCACCTCGTCTTCAGGGATGTCTCCAAGTCCATCTGTTTCCTCCTTCAGTGCGGCAGTAGCGTCATCGGCTTGCTTGACATTCTGCGTCAGCTGTAAAATCCGCTGCCTCAACCGTTCGTCTTGACCTCCAGATGAAGCTACCTTGCTGTTGAGTTGTTCGATTTCTCTACGGACCGTCGAAGCGGTGTTCTTGTGATCCTTGCGGTAGCGCTTTAGCCTGTTGCGAACTTCTTCGCGCTTGTTCTCGGCGGCAGCGATGGACTGTTTGAGAGTCGAGGTGGGTGACAGAGGTCGAAGAGATTGCTGCGAAGGTGCAGCGGTGGCCGAGGTTTGCTCGGCGTTTGGCGCGAGGAGCGTGATTACGGTAGCTGAGTCGAGCACTTGCTGGTCTGAGAGCCTGACAAATTCGCAACTATACTTGGTCATCGGTGTGAGCCCATAGATCTCAACGGTCCAGAGTTTGCTGCGAGTCGTCTCTTCGTCTTCTGCGGTAGGAAAAATGCGAGTAGAACCCCAGTCTGCTCCATTGAGGCGGACATAGAAAGGCTTGAGTCTGTCAATTCCAGCACTCAAAGGCAGCTTGTCGTCGGTGTTGGGCTTCTGAATCAATGTTGCGGTGGAAAGATCGGCCGCGAAGGTGACTTCGGTCGAATAGACGTCAGCCACCCAGACACGATCTTGCTGCAATATGGCGGTCGCCAATCCAGATGATGATGATGAATCTCCACTGGATGCTTCGAGAGCATCAGTAGAAGCTTGTTTCTGTTCCATTTCTTTTAAAAACGTGACTTTTGTGCTTGCAATAGCAGCCCAAAGCGGTTGCTGGCTCCTGACCTGGTTTGCCTGCTTCCGTTTCTTCTTACTATTTGAAACCCTCTCATTCTTGTCACGGACGGCAGGCGAGGGTCCCGGATGCCGACCGTCCGTGGACGAATTCGGGGGTGTTTCGGGGTTGGCATCGGTAGAGCCAGACGGCGCTTTTCCAGCATCCGAGTAGGATGCAGCTTCGGGGTCCTGCTTTTTGGTGGGCTGAGGCCGGCTGACACCTGCCAAAGAGCGACGTAGAAGTGTCAAGATGCCTTGTGCAAGAATGTGACAACCTAGAAACATCCTGGCCCAGCCATGTACTGTTGTTGTCGAGGAGATGAAACGACTGCTCGCTAACGAATCCCCAGGAATAGTAAGTCCAAGACCTTGAAGAAAAGACCGTAAGTAATCCATGCCGGTCAAATGTAATGCTTTGTAACGTGAAAGGTGAAGAATAGCAATAATCGCACTACACAGCGCCACGCTGTTACTGGAAGTCCCCTTGTCCGCTGTCGCTCCGCTCAACGATATTGCAATGACGACTTGTCCAAAGTCCAGCATGAAGCTCTGGGCGTTCAGAGGAAGCATCATATACAAGCTCCAAGTGATAGCGTCGAACAGCAGTATAGTAAACGGCGAGGGACCTCCACCTTGTGTCGCGTGGAACCAGCTCTCAAAGGCGTGAAAGGAAGTCCATGATGACCAGTTGAAGCTCGCAACAGAAGGTGTAACCAAGGTCAAAGAACTGAACAGAGCGTGGACGGTGATGATCAGAGTTGGCGGGAGCGACAGGAGCAGAATCAAAATGGCAACCGCGTCCCTGAGCGGACACGATCGCAATATTGTTACTGCAAAAGCGAGCGTGCTGCTTGCCTGAGATCCCAAACTTCTGAGCGTCTGACCGTCTCCAACGCATCTGCTTTCGCTGCTTGTCCTGTCCATCGGCGCTGGAGCGGCACCCATGTCGAGCGTAATAACCTCGTCTGCCGGACCGTCGGTTGGCAAAGAGTCTTTGCGTTCTGCTCTTTCAATTTCCACCCTGTCATCGCTAGCTCTCGGCGGTATGTTGTCGGTTTGCGGCGCCGAATGGGAAAAGGTCAAGCCCTGGTTTAGGCCACTGGAAGGCAGCCGTGGAGGTTGGACGGGATTGTCAGGCTTGCCATTTGCAGAGCCGTTCACGGAGGAGCCTGAGGGGAGCTTGTCCTTTGAGATGCGCTTTCCAGGAGGTGCCAGACCAGTGTCGTGACGCTTTTCGTGCTGATTTGCGTTTTTGTGTTTTGCCTTTTGCGGCATCAGCGCGCCGCCAGTCCTTCAATATCCCTCCCTGGCCCGGCAAGTACTGCGGGAAGAGCCAGTTGTTGGGTAGGATATGAAGCAGTAACCTGTCGTAGTAATCACAATATACGTGAAGCAAGAATAACTTTGAATAGGGATGTCAACGGCGTTTGGCGGACGATGCGAATGCACGTGACTGACGTGGCCTCGTACCGGGCGCTTTGACCTTTTGACCGCAGTGCAGGAATCAGGAATCTGAACCTTGAAGCAGCAGTGGAGGCTGCAGGCCTGATGGACCAAGCAATATCTGCAGCCACACGGTCGCCAGCCGGACAGGCATCAATCGTCACCGATTTCTTACCAAGGTTCGGCTCGAAATTGCAAGATGGCCAGAAATCAAGCTTCACGCTTTCTTAGACTTGACCAAATTCCGAGTCACCAATACCGAGGGCACTCTTGAGCACCACCATCACCGTCGCCTTTGTACGTCTATCGGTCTGCAAATATGGCAATTATCTATACGACCTTGTCGCGTAGTTCTGTTCTACTTGATCATTCTCATCGATGTCCTCCTCTAGAGACACACTAACACCAAAAGATATGCATGATTATATGCACCTCGGTTTCATCTTTGCGGTCGACACAGGGAAACACCGCCGAAAGTCGGTGGATGGGCTCAGACACGATTGGTCATGCATTGTCGATCAGACAGACCTCCTTCAGACGATGCAATATTCGCGATATTAGCCCTATCTCAAAACTGCAACCCGCCGAATGACCGACCTTCGCGCATCACTCGCGGCTATCACTGATGCAGAAATTCTCAGTCGGGCCGTAAACGTTTGTTTGTCTTGCTCGGTCTCCCGGAAACTGAACATCACGCGGTGCAACTCCTTCGTCCAACCATTCATCAGTCTTACCTTTGTCGTAGACTTTGCCGGACATTTCGTGCTTGCTGATCTCCCCCGCGGCCTTGACTACAAACAGACAAGTCTGAGTCTCACAGTCGTTTCCTGCTGGTGACCGACCACCACACCTCATGCAATCTATATTGTCTGCATGAAATAGCTGCACCCCGCGGTACAGTACGGTCGACGTACGACAAGGTATGCGCTGTCACACGATCAGGCAAACTCGTTGTGGCTCTTAGAAGGGTCGTGCAGGCAGACAAAGACTTTTGTGTCATGCTTGTCAAGTCTTAGCACTGCCCAGGTCCTCGACAGCATCCGATCTATCCCAGGTATTCTGCTCGAGCGACCTCACACGACCAAGTAGGTAATTCACCCTCTCGCTATTCCTCTTCTTCGCTTCCTCCTGCAGCCTCCAAGTCTCCTTGAACGCATCCGCCATGAACGGAGCCAACGGCGTCTTCTTCCCTTTGCGATAATCATACACGACAATATCCTCGACACACCTCGCCGCCGGGCGCTGATGCACCTCGGACAGAATAAGCACATCCAGCACAAACGAATCCGTATCCTCGGTCGGCCGGCTGCCTAGCTTGTGATACACGGTGACTTTATCCGGGAACTTCATCGGGAACTTGAAGTCCGTCCTGATGCTCCGCAGTATCAATCCATCGCCCTTGGGCGTCCACAGCTGCGTCCATTGCTGCGCGTGCTTGGGGTCGATCTCGCGCGCGTAGCGCTGCGCCCAGAGAATGCGCGCCGACTCGGCGTAGCGGTTGTATGTGACATTGTTGACGTGTCCCATGCTGTCCATTTCTCCCCATACCACTTCTTGTCTGTACAGTCCTCTTCTCTGCTTGCTCGTCAGGAAGCCTTCGCTGCCGGCCAGTAACTCCCGCCAGTCTCGTGCGATCTCCTGTAGTATTGAGCCGGCTTCGCTGGTTTGTTGTTGCGTCATACCGAATTTGATGCATTTGCCGATGCGCTGCTTGGTTTCTGACAGCCATCGCGGGCTGAGATTCGCGGTGGCTGCTTCGGTGGAGGAGGGTGTTCGGGAGTCATTGAGCGAGCGGGAGGTGGATAGAAGGCGCAATTGTTGACCTGTGATTGGCGACCGGCATGTCCTGAAGCAACATGAACGAATTGACCTACCCGCACTCATATTTGTATATCTGCTAGAAGTCGTACAAGATGATCGGCTGCTTTGTGAATTGTAGCCGGCCGAGGTTTGGTGCCAAGAGTTGACCGAAGTTGGAGATTGGGGAAGGCTTCCATCGGGCACTGGAGGCCTGTCGTCACTTATGATCAGTATGATGCATATAGAAAACACGAGATATATCCATTGAGCAAGACCATTACTGTTACTTTGAGCCTGTCTTCGTCTCTGGAGCCTCAATACGTTTTTCTCTTCCCAAATCAGCATGGCCGCCTCACCACCTCTTCGTCGTCAGGTCATCCAGGTCTACAAAGGTACGTCATCGCTGGCACAAGGAAGAACGAACATGTAGATGAACAGTCAACAGAACTGCTATTCATGGGCAGAGAATATCCACGAGGATATGACTACTTCCGACCACGACTACACAAAGCATTCATGAGCAAGGCCAACCTCACCGATGAGACAGAAATTAAGAAGGGCATCGCACAGGCCGAATATGTCAAGAAAGGTGAGCTCTCATGTTCTCGGGGTATCAATTCATGAATAAACTAACACTATCAACAGAGATTGAAGCAATGTACGCTTCCATCTGCCTCATACATCTTCAGATTACAAAAGAGCAGCCCTGACCACACTCGCAGGTACTACGTCAAAAAATATCGCTCGCTGAAACAGACATACGAGCCGCAATCGTAATGGTATCGTGTGTTTGGAAAGAAAAGGTCATTCGTCATCGTCATCGCGTTCGTTTCGTCGCCCACCAGGAGCCGATTTCCAGGCACTCGCCACCGCTGGCCCCTTCGCCTTGTATTAGACTGGACATCATGCCCACCCACCAGATGGCCCATTCTTCTGTGTTCTTGCCGCTGGCCTCTTTAAGCAGCGGTTCGAGGCTCTCGATCTTTTGGACGATCGTCAGCAGTGCTGTGGAGCGAATGGCGGCCTGGTCGGTCGTTAGGGTGGTCTCGGGCGATCTGGACTTGGGTTTCTTCGAGCGGTACTTTTCGCCCGTACCGGATCGGCTGTGATTTTGCGCACTTCCGGACCGCGACTTTTCATAGCAGAGCTCTTTGAAGGGTATGGCGATGCGCCGTGAGCCAAAGTCCGTCAGGTCCGGCTCTTGATGCAGTATATCCGCCATTCTGGCGCATGGAGTAGAGGGGAGGTTGCGATCAGCCAAAGCGGTCTCGACCCAGGAGTTCGACTGCTGGATGTGCATATCTACAGCGGCGACGAATGATGTGCTTGACGAGATGGGAAATGTTCTGGTCTCTTCAGCGATAACGTCCTCTTCAGGATCAGTCCCGTGTCTCGGTTGCTCTGGTGATAATGAGCGAAGGACGTGATCGGATTCCCATATCTCGATGGTCCCGCCCTCAGCCAGCACCCGCAAGCTTTCATCCAGAAAATCCTGCCATGATCTGCCCAGAGGCACAGCAAGACTCATGTCTTTGATCATGATATAATCGAACTCCTCGTTCTGAAAAGGCCATGGTGTCCGCCTGAGATCATGCTGGACAAAGCGCCAATCTATACCCTGATTACGAAGATCGGGCGCCAAGGGAGCAACATCGACACCGGTAAACTGGACGTAGGGAAATCCGAGCGATGCGAAATGTTCATGACAGCTAGAAGTCCAGTACGCACATCCACAACCGACTTCCAGGACCTTTCGCGGTGGCTGTGCAAGGACCGAAGGCGCACAGGCTGGCTTTCCAAGGACAGTAACACCGAGCAGCGTCCTCAGGCTCTGGCGATGCATTTCAGCCAGGTCGCAAGGAAGCGCATAAGGTGTGTCTCTCAAATAGCGTTTCCCATAGCGCAACTCATATGGCCTGGCCAGTAAATCGGCATGCGCATCATCGAGCGACGATGACGAAATGCTCGATCCCGACACAGAATCATGTGTGCTATGTGACGGCTTCGGCGACGCTCGCGACACCACGCTGTCATTCGCTGTGGAATCGTTGCGAAATATCGACATGCCACCAGACGCCGACCGGCTCAGGCTTGGCGAGGTTGAAGCGCTCCCGGGCGTCGCTGAAAGCTTGCGCGCAATGTTGTTCTCGAGATGCTGTGCTTGAACACTGTCCGAGTATGGTTTTGTGCGTTGCTTTTCGAATCTCGTTTGGTGTGCGACATCTCTAAAGTATAAGAAACCAGCCTCCATATTGCCGATATGTAATCGGTATAATAATCAGTGAATAATATGCGTCCAGCACCGCACGCACCAGCGGGCGTGGGTCCTGATGCCGGTGCTGTAGGGTTGAGTTGTTGTTCCCCAGACGAGAGATGTGGGACTTTTCGGATCGTTCGGGTTAGGCTGGTGAGTAGTGAGAAAGGTCCGCGTGAGAATAAATATCTCAACGATAGTTGACTGCAAGCAATGATGGCGTGCGTGTCTGGCCTGTGATGAGCTGTATACACTTGGCTTCGACTCACGCTGGTCTCAGATTGGAAATTGGTTGCAATTGAGCTCACCGCCGTGGTGAGAGTGGTGAGTGGTGAACAACTTTCAGGTACGGCTGACGGCACGGCTCGAGCGAAGGTGGGCTGGAGGTTACCTTAAGTCAATGCAGCCTCTCAGTCGAAAGGAGTAGTCTTGGAGGATAGAGATGAATATATGAAATAACAATACGACAACCGTTACTCGCCTCAGACCAAGGATATCAAGATGCACCTGTTAGTCCAATAATGTCCAACATCTTCTGACCTTTTGACCGTGGTACCAGTTGCATAGGCCGTTCTAGCACTCGAGATCAGCAGTCAGCGAACACTGCCACGCATCTGGGTGGATATTGGCGGCTTGCGTAGAATGTCGGTGCTACAAAGAACCATTTGCGGCAAAAGATATGGCGTGTTTCAACAGTGCTGTGGCCGTTGACAGCGACCAATTGCATTGTTCGTTGTAGTGCTAGATCATCCTGCGTTGGCGACCGCTCGCATGAGAGAGTCATGATTATCAAGAGAGCTTAGGATTTGATGAACGATCGCGACGAGACTTATGATATACGAGAAGAGACGCGAAGACGTGATCTGTTCGAGTCCTGCTGCAGGCGGTCCTCAAAGCACCTGCCATCTGTATCGTACAATACAAGAATTGCGCTGCTCGCGTCTTCTCGCGCCAAGCATTGGGTCATGTGATCGTTAACGCGTTGCGCGTCTTTCTCGCTTTGCAGACCGACAGCGATGAGCGTGCATGATCATCTTGCAGGTGCGAAAGAATTCTCCGAATCAACCTGCGGGAAAGCAGGTCGGTGTTCTATCTGGAGGCTGATTTTCGTCAATCATCGGCTTTGTCACTCCATTTCGGGTAATGACAGCCTACAAAAAGTCCGACGCGGTATGGAGAGCCGGATACCGAAACTCTTGAATCTCACCATGACCGTACTGTCCGTACATCAACAATAATGATGCCGATCCGACAGAGGTAAGAAAATGACATGTGATTAGTGTGACTTTTCTCATAATGCCTCACTTGCTGGTGAATATCTTCCTCTTGTGATCACGTCCATACCACCAGCGTCGACTACCACCACCACCACCACC